>Ga0315549_1000052_pt1 | contig 117164 bp, 134 predicted proteins | sample SalMarSW160200MG_FD_203101 | JGI IMG/M metagenome (GOLD analysis project Ga0315549, IMG submission 203101) | Salt marsh sediment microbial communities from the Plum Island Ecosystem LTER, Massachusetts, United States - Salt Marsh Sediment SW1601-200 ... | reverse complement strand
AATTAGTCTAAAAAATGTTTCTAGGGACATTATCAGTCCCAGCCATTTAAAATTTTGTAAACCTTGAAGACTGCCTCGAGTAACTGGAGCTATAAAAGTGAAGATAATTGAAACTGCAAGAATGATTAATGGAATAGGAGTGGGAATTTTCAAAAATCGAGATAGTGGAAAACTGGCTAAAATCATTAAAAGAAATCCCAAAATTCCAATTTTACTTAATTTTTTCAGCGCTGAGATCATCAAAGATTTTATTTTTCCGTATTCGTTTTTTACTTTATAATCCGATGTAAATCTGGATATAACGGTCTGTATGGTTCCCACGGGGATAGTGAGTATCAAAAATAATGCAAACAGACTTCCAAAAATACCGTATTCTTCAGGCCCCAATGCTCTGGCTACATATATTTGAAAGAGATACCCGAAAAATCGTGCTATGATTATCGAGATGAACATGATAAATCCATGTTTGAGGAGATGTGAATCATTTTTTATAAGTTTCATATCAATGTAGACTCCTCCAGCTTTTTAATAACTTTGTTAACGGTGCAGTCTATTCTAAAACAATCTAAATATCTTAATCTCGTTTATAAATTTTACTTCTTTTATCGATTTTGACGACAAGAACAATCTTATACTCATCAAATATAGAAAACAATATCCTATAGCTCCCCACCCTCATTCTGAAAACATTATCTTCTCCCTGGATTTTCAAAAAATTAGTTTTGTAGGGATTCTCTAATTCTGCAATCCTGTTTTTGATTCTAATACTATCCCCTTTAGGTGTTGACTGTATAAATTTTAGTACTCTTTTATGAACTTTGACTACATAAGTCATAATTCATCAACATCTATAAATCTAGAAAAATCTTTCTTTTTAATGGCTTCTCTAGCTTCTTTTATCATCTTCTCTTCTTCAGAAGTCAAAAAGTAATCTCCTATCTCCGATGCAGATAAAACCTTTTTTAAATAGTCCAGATCTTCTCTGATCTTCTTGATCTCCATTGAGATATCAACATTAGATGACATGTCTCTCCTTTTAAAATAACATTTTCTTCCTTAAATAGTTTTTGATTTATGGTGTATGCAATTATTTTTTACTTACCCTAACAAAAAATTTAACAAGATCACATTCTGTTTATTCTTTAAATAATTCCTTAATACATTTCTGATCCAGTATTTGGATTGTTCCATCCCTCCCTTCCCACTATTTAAATACGATGCATTTTGTAATTATTTATTTTCATACCAACGCAAACTCTTCCAGCTTTTTAATAACTTTCTTCTAAACTAAGTTTGTCCATTTTTAAGATAATTTAAAAATTTCGGTCATGTCTTTTCACTTATCAATTTTTCTATGCCTACCTATGAATCCCGCTCCTCCAGTTACTAAAAATTTTTTTCCTTTCATTTACTCACCCTTCTTTCATACTTGATTGTGTTTATTTCCTCTATTGCTTTTTTGGTAAGATTTCGAATCCCAAATTCACTTTCTCAAAATGGATATCACCTGTGAATACTTTATTTATTGCCAATTCTTGCATTATGACAAAAGAGGTTAGATCAGTAAAAGAAATATCTGGCTTATCCTGATACTTTTTCCTTAACGACCATGCAGCTTTAAATCTCGTTCCTGTTATCATTTCTAACTTCATTTGACTGATCTTTATTGTAGCGAGTAAAGACTCAACAAATTGGATTGCACTACTAGAAACAACATTTCTGAATAGTGCAGTTATTACTTCATCAAGTACATAATCTGATGTAACTATACCATACCTTGTTTCCTTTATCTCTTTGTATCCTTTAACAGCAAGCTTGTGATGCGTATCTTTTCGATTTGATAACGCCAGCCATGCCCAGCTATCTACAAATATATATCTATCTGTAAACATATTTATCGTGCATCTCTGCCAGATCAGAGGGACCTTCACATATTCCAATTACCTTGGATAACGGATCACCTTCCTCCTTTTCTTTTTTTTCAACTATCTTCTTCTTTACCTCCAAAAACTCAATGAAATCTGCAACCTCTTCAAGAGTATCTTCAGGCAGAGATTTTATCCTTTTCATGATGTATTCTCTCTCTAACATTTTATCACCTTAACACCAATTTGTCTTAATGCTTAAATAAACTTTCTCTTAAAGATTTGTCTCTTGCAACTTCCCTACTGTTTTTGCTATTCTTTGAACAATGTTCATTACATCATCTACTTTTCTTCCTATTTCTTTCCTATGTATATGGTGCATCTTTATAAATTTCATATCAATGTAGACTCTTCCAACTTTTTAATAACTATCCCAACACTTTCTTCCAGAGTTAATTTATCTGTCTCCAGAAGTATCTCAGGATTCTCAGGTTCCTCATACGGATGAGAAACGCCTGTGAAGTTCTCTATTTCTCCGTTTAATGCTTTTTTATAAAGTCCCTTTGGATCTCGCTGAATACAGACATCCAAAGAACATTTTGTATGAACCTCTATGAAATTTGTTACCTCTTTTCTCACGTGATTCCTTATCTCTCTATAGGGGGATATAAACGAGGCTATAACACCCACATCGTTTCTCGATAAAAGCTTTGCCACAAAGGTAACTCTTTTAATGTTCTCGTTTCTGTCATTCTCGGAAAATCCTAAATCTTTTGTAAGACTTTTTCGTACGATATCCCCATCGAGCCTTTCTATTTTCAGTCCTTTTTCTTTAAGCTTCTCAGCAACTCTGTCAGCTATTACGGATTTTCCGGATCCCGAAAGTCCTGTAAACCACAATACAAAGCCTTTCATTATCGACACCTCCTTACATTTCTATAGAGACTGGGGTCTACTGCCTCAGCTGCAGACTTCACATGGAGCATTCCATCCAAGAACTGATTTATCTTCTTTATCTCTTTTATAGGATCGTCAATGACATCTCTATAATTCATAACAATGTACTCGATATCATCTCTTTTTTTCATGAGATTTAACGAAAAAGTATTCAATTTTTCAAACAACGGTCTTTCTTTCTCTCTATCTATATGTCCTGCCATTTTTTCCATAGAATCCATTATCTCGTCGAGATCACGACACATATAGATAATTTTATACTGTCTTGACGGCAGGAACTTAAGCCCGTAGGCGGTAATTTTGATTATTTTGTTTTCATATTTTTCAAATGGAAAGCTCCCGTCCATAAGCTTTTGTATAATTTTCCCACCTTCCAGTTCATAGTAACCTTTTGGATTATGATAGTCTGACGTCCTTGAATTGTCGAAAACAACGGGAGTGCCTCCTCTACGGAGGATTTGCATCATCATGGAAGTTCCTGAACGTTCTATTCCCGATACAATATAGTTTACCATCAACTCACCTCTATCAATGTTTTTATCTTTTCTACATACTCATTTATTTCATTTTTTGGTAAAATAATGCCACATACGTCCCTTTTTCCCCCGGCTAAATATTTCTTCTTTGCATTTTCTATTAAAAAAGAAAGATCTTTTTTTGATCTTACATATATATTTCCTGTCTTTCTGTTTATGACTAATATATTCTTATTCGGGTATTTTTTAAAAAGTATCCTTGCAATTTTTGATATTATCCTATATTCCGTGTTTATTTCACATAAAACAAAACTATTCTCTATTCTATAATTCAAATTGTCTTTAATTTCCTTTTCTATTTTTTCCAGATCCTCGTTCAATCTCTCATTTTCTAAGATCGCTCTTGGATTATTTTTATTTTTCAAAACGAAATCAACGCTTTCTTTTACCGCTTCAAAATCGTTTAAGATATAATTCGAATCTAGAAGTTTTGCTATTTTCAATAACTGGCCAAAATCAATATTGTATCTTTCTAAAATATTTTCTACGTCCTTTTTATATTTCGTATCCAATATTTTTTCCTCTTTGTCACCAACAGCCCCAAGAACTGGAAGAAAATCTTCTTTTAATTTATACTGTTTCTTTATTATAAAGGTAGTTGAAGGAGAGTCTTCATCTATATAAGAATTCTTTTCTCTTTCTTTTCTTTTGTGATGATCAAAAATATACAGTTCCGATACATTTTTCAAGAAGCTTATGTCTCTATCGGGAAGTGCTATATCTACGAGATATATCTTTGCAGGGTTTCTTTTTTTGATGTATTTTTTTTCTTCATCATTCAAAAAGAAATCTTTAGGTACAAATAATTTATCTCCTGTAATATCTTTCAAAAGTGCCGCTGAACAGATGCCGTCGCAGTCCCAGTGGTGGATTATCATTATATCACGAACGGATTTTCTATGCTTGTGATATATTGAGCGACTTCCTTTCTCATCAATTCTTTTGGAGGAAGTTCCTTTGCTTTTATCATCTTTCTTATCTTCGTTCCACTTGGGGGTATCTTCTCATGGGGGCATGTCTTCAAAGAGACATAGCCGTCGCATATTTTACAGTATCCAGTATGCTCGAACTTTAAAGGAATTATCTTCAGTTCTTCATAATTGAACATATCAAAGATCTTCTGAGCATCGTATGTTCCGTAATAATTCCCTACGCCGGCATGGTCTCTCCCGATTATGAAATGTGTACATCCAAAATTCTTTCTGACAACTGCGTGAAAAATCGCTTCTCTCGGGCCTGCATATCTCATTTTTGTGGGCAAGATGCTCATTACCACTCTTCCTTTTGGGAAATAATTTTTTATAAGGATCTCGTAAGAGTTAAGAATTACTTCGTCTCTGAAATCTCCAGGTTTCTTTTTTCCTATGACAGGATTTATAAAAAGTCCATCTACAATTTCCAGCGCACATTTCTGAAGATACTCGTGCCCTCTGTGTGGCGGATTTCTCGTTTGAAATGCAACTACAGTATCCCAGCCAAGTTCTTTGAAAAGGATCCTCGTTTCTTTCGGATCCAGATTATAGTTATAAAAAGGCTCTTTTTCTGTGTCTATGAGCTTTATCTTACCACCTATAAGTTTTTCTTTCATCTTGTAAATATCGGAAACGCCTGGATGATTCTTATCTTTTGTCCTGAAGATGTTCTCAGCAAAATAGTCTTTATCGTATTTATAGATATCTTCCACATTCATTAACGCTATGATCTTTCCGTTCCTGTCAGTTAACAGAATCTCGTCTTCTGTTTCTGTGTTCGTATCAAGAACTATAGGTATTGACCACGCGAGTTCATTAGGCAATCTCATACAGTCAATAACGCTTTCAAACTCTTCTTCATTTAAAAATCCTTTTAAAGGAGAGTAAATACCAAAACCAATGTTTTTAACATCTTTAATTAAATCATCATTTATCTCTATTTTCCGGAACTCATTTTCCCGTTCCAAAATCTTTTCTTTCTCTTTTTCTGCCAGTACATTGTAAACTAACTTGCCTCCATGCGGTTCATTCATTGAAACACCTCAATCTAAATATCCCAACGCTCTGAGCCTCTCTTTTACTTTTTCTTCTTCCTCTTTCGTAAAAACTTCCTCTTTTTTCTCTTCTTCAAGGCTCGATAGAACCTCTCTCAGAACGTACGTTACATAACTAGAAACAGAGTTAAATCCTGTGTTCTTTATCCTTTTTTCTATCTTTTCCGCTAACTGTACAGGAATTGATACAGTTGTATATTTTTTTTCATCCGACATTTTATCACCCGATATATTTCAATTAAATATAATTAAATTTCATTATTTAAAAAGGTTACTGTTAGGTAAGATTGAATAAGAGAACGTGTTATTTTCAATTATAAACTTTTAATCTTCTTCAAATTTTATTCCAAACATTTTGGTATCATACCAAAAGTTTATAAAGAGATCCTTAAATAAAATGTATGCAGATCGACATTGATGATGTAAAATACCTAAAAGAAACAAAGGTGACGATAAGAGGATACAGAAGAAGAACTACAATTCCAAAAGAAATTGCCGAGATTTGGAAATTAAAAGATGGTGACATAATCTTTTGGATAGCTATGAAAGATGGAAGAGTGTTACTAAAGAAACCAGAGGTCTAAAAATGATAGAGATAATATTTTATATATCCATTATAGCATTTTTTTGTGAATACATGGATTCTACCCTGGGAATGGGGTATGGAACTACATTGACACCCTTGTTGCTTCTCATAGGATATTCGCCTTTAGAGATAGTACCAGCTGTTTTACTTTCAGAGTTTATCACTGGAATTAGTGCTGGATTCTTTCATCACAAACTTAAAAATGTAAACTTAAATATGCACTCTAGCGATTTCAAGGTGGCGATTGCTCTAGCAGCCTGTAGTATTATCGGAGTGATCATAGCCGTTTTTTTAGCAGTGAATATACCCAAAAAGATTCTAAAACTATACATAGGCGTTCTTGTTTTAATCATTGGAGCAATAATCTTGGCAACTTATAATAAAATATATATATTTTCTTGGAAAAAAATTATTGGGATAGGGACACTGGCATCATTCAACAAAGGAATAAGCGGAGGGGGATATGGGCCATTAGTATGTGGAGGACAGATTCTCTCAGGTGTTGATGCCAAGCCAGCTATAGGAATAACATCATTTGCAGAAGGACTCACGTGCCTTGTTGGTGTGATTGTATATCTTTTAAGCGGTAATGTTATTCCTTGGACAACGTTAGCACCTTCCATTGTACTTGGGGCTGTTCTTTCAGTTCCATTTGCAACGTATACCGTAAGTAAAGTAAATACAAAAAAGATGAAACTTTTCATTGGGATTGGTATTACAATTTTGGGGATATTTACGATCTCAAAGACTCTTGGAGTTTTTTAATGTAATTTTTCCAGCCTATAAACCAGGAACGAATCTTCCTGTTTACCCTCTTTTTTTGTATATGATCTTCCTCCTTCATAGATTTTTTCCAATCTATAATTCTCTTCTATTTTGTTGCACATATGAGGTATATTACCCCATTCGTATCCCTCTGGCCAGCCTTTTACGTACCATACTACTTCATTATTTTTTAGCCTTTCGTTTATTATTGTTATCAAATCTTCTTCGGATTCTATATCAAACGTGTCCAAAATCTCTATATTGATGTTTTCTGTGATCTTAAAGAATTCAAGCCATTTTCCATAAGAACTAATTATTAATGATATATTCTCGTTCTCTGCTTTTTCCAGTATGTACGGCGCATCATCATAATTAATTTCGATGAAATTCTCTTTCAATGATTTTTCAGTGCCCCATTCTTTTTCCATAGTGTAAAATGAAGACGTTGAAAAGAATAGTGATATAATCAATCCTATAAGAAGACATGATGAAAAAAAAGATTCTCTGGAGATTTTCTGTTTTTGAAGTGTTTCAATGATCTTTTCCATTCCTGAAGATAAGAAAAAAAGTAAGATAAAAATAGATATGCAGAGATACCGTGCTGACCATCCAGTAAAGAAGAAGTAGAAAACAGCATAGGCAAAGAAAATTGATAATAGAAAAACTGCATATTCTCTATTTCTTAAACTAAAAATGCCCCAAACGGCTATCAAAATCTGGGAAGTTGCAAAAAAGACTAACAAAAGATAGTTTTCAGAGTAGGCTTGCAAAGCAAAGTACATGTTGGTAGCAGGAGTATTCAATGGTACTATGAGAGCTCTGACTGTGCCTCTCAAGTTAAGAGAGTAATAAACTTCCTGGAAGAAGCCTGTTCCTCCTCCCGATAAAAATGCGTTTCTGACATCAGGAAATGTATAGAGATAGAATCCATACAGTACAAAGAAAATTAAAACGCCGATCCAGATATCTTTTGTATTTTTAGAAATTGATTTTTTGAGTGCACTGAACGGGTATAAGAGTGCTTCCTTAAAGTCATCGATCTCTCGTATACAGAGAATGTAGAGTAATGAGAATGGAAAGAAGAGAAGATTTGGAGCTTTCAAGAAAACGAGAAAAAAGAGCAGCACAAAATGGAGTATTGTATAGTATAGAGAATATTTTTTTGCAGTTTTTAATGTTGTGATCAATGCTAAGATAACAAAAAATAGAACAACAATATCCCACATCATTACTTTAGATAAGGCTACGAAAGTAGGGTTTATGGCGACAAATAGTGCTAAAAGAATAGACGTTATCTTACTTCCTGGAAAGACTTTTTTAGAGAAATAATAAGAAAGAGGAATCAATGCAACTCCAAATAGAGCAATCACAATCTGAGCAGCCATCACGCTGGGTTTTATAAGCATTACAGGGAAAAAAAGGAAGGATATCCCTGGCATTCCTCCATATGAACTGGGCAAAATGCCTTTTGATAATTCTAAAGCGGGTGTCAGTCGCCAGAATGTATCATTGAAACGTATATACTGTACATCCAACTTATAAAACCTCAGGAGTGTACCAAGGATTATTATTGTTATGAGTACCAGATATTCCCTTTTCATGAATAAAGTTCTTATTGTATATTTATAAAATTTCGCTTGTTTGTAAGACTGTCAATTTTTCATAAAATTGCCAGTGATCAAAAGATTTAAATATATCTACTTCCACACAGGTTTATGGAGTTTAGGGATCTCGTATATAATGAAAAGAAATTAATTATGATCTTTTTTATCGTGTTTAGCATTTTCTTGATTATATATAGTAGTACAAAATATAGTATGATGAGATCTGAGATAGTGGAACCAAGAGTAATTGTCTCTATTTTTTATCTGCCTCTGATCTGTTACTCTATACTGTATTTGAAGGAAATAAAATTAAAAATTTTAAACTATTTCTTGAATTCTCTTTATATAGTAAGCTTTTTTGTTATTTTGCTGACAAAGGATATACTTTTGATAAAATACAGCCTGATATTATTCGTAGTACCTGTTATTTTGCTTACTTACATTTCAACTGAAGAAGTTTTCGATCTTAAGTATTTTTTAAGAATATTTGTTTCGATAATTGTCTTTTTTGCGATTTCGCTTTATTTATTAAAAGGTACGCATTCGGTATACCTAATCCTTATATTAACCATAAATGCTCTCATACTCACGTATTTTTTGTTTGACATCGTAATTCATAATCTTTTCAAAAGATCAGCTAAAATTGAAGAACAATAATGAAATTTTTTTAACATTTCATGTTTTTCTTCACCCGATATATACTCATCAAATTTCGAACTTAAATTTTTATAAAGATCAAGCAACTCTGTATGTCTTTTGTACAGCTCAGAGAAATTATCTGGATCTGCGTTCTCGAGTTTATTTATGAAAGAGTTTACTTCCATGACAAGATTTTCCCATAGCCTGTTTACAATCTTAACTTTTTCTATCTCAATTTTTTTTACTTCTTCTTTCCCCATATCACTAGGCTCTACATGTTTTTCTTCTGGTAAAGCAACGGGCTCTGGGGATATACTTACTTCAGGAGCTTTTTCTTCCTTTAAAAGCAAAAAACTTAATGTAATTATCAGTATTCCACTTAGGAATGAAATAATATATGATAAAATCCCGAGATTTTTTATTTTATACCATACAACAAGGCACCCAACAACGCCACAAAGAAATATGAAATAATAATCCGATTTTTTTATCGTTGTCTTTTTTTCTTCTTTTTCCGATTTTAAAAAGACATAAATACCAAGTATGATTACTATCACTAAAAAATAGTTTATATTTATATACTCTTTTATTTCATTCCTGAACTGACTGGCAAGTAATAACAATAAAAAAATTACTAGACATATCTGGAACAAAGAGCTAGCAACTTCACGGATATACTCTCTGGTCAATATCTTGAATTTGAATAGAAGAATCAGACTATTCCCAAGAATTAAAAGAAAAGATATAAAAAGTATCGTTCTATCGTGCGAAGAAAGGTTTTTAAGACTAAAATTTATCAGTATTAACATTAATAGGAGATATAACTCAACTAACAGTTTTGAATCTTCTTTCTTGAGTCTTCCTGAAATTATTCCCATAAAACTAAAAAATAATAAGACTTAAAATATCTTTCGTTTAAAAACAAAAAAGAAAAAAGTCTAAGGATAGGGGTACGGATAAGGTGCTGCTGTGACGTGAGGACGCACGTTACCGAAAACTAGATCCATCCAGTCTACTCTCGGGAACTCTACCATCGTTGTTCCATCCGATGCAAAGACATGCATATAATATCGTCCATAATGCTCATAATCGAGTTTATACTTGTAACAATACCACTTACCATCGGTAAAATCAGTGTCACTCGGGTCTTTTTCAACGAAATAATCTTTGTACAGCGCCCAATTCTCCTTAACCTCAGGATATTCTGCTGGATACGCTTTCCCTTCTATAACAAAGTACATAAAAGCCGGCGGATTATTATTGGGATCTGTATACTTAACACATACCTCCCAGCTGCCATATTTAACTTCCGTAACCTCTGCGTATAAATCAGGCTTGTTAGCAGCGAATCCAATAATTCCGTATATCGATACCACCAATACCAAAACACCCAATGTTGCCAATTTTTTCGTTCTCATAATATCACTTATTCACTAAAGCACTCCTATGAAATTAACTACCTACATTTAACTATAAGTTGATCTTTATAAATCTTTCGGTTTGATAAACAATATTACGAAAACAATTTATTTTCCAAAAACTATAAACTTTATGAAAAGAATCTATGTTGTCCAGAAACATTATGCCTCTCATCTACATTATGACCTTAGATTGGAGAAAGATGGAGTTTTAAAGAGCTGGGCTGTGCCAAAAGGTATTTCCGAAAAAAGAGGAGTAAAACGATTGGTCATCCCAGTAGACGATCACCCTTTGGATTATGGAAATTTTGAGGGAGTTATAGAGGAGGGGTATGGAGCTGGAAAAGTTGAAATATGGGATAAGGGATATTATGAAGAGGAAAAATGGACAGAGAATGAGATAGTTATCAGTATATACGGCGAAAAAATAAAAGGAAAATATGTTTTGATTAAAACAAAGTTTGGATGGCTCATTTTCAGGAAATGAATAGTTCTACAAAAAATTTAAATAGATAAAAAATAATACTATAGTGTGATATCATGGCAGTAGCATACATTCTCTGTGTAACAGAGGTAGGAAAGGAAAAAGATGTTCAAGCAAAATTAAAAGAGTTTAATGAGGTAAAAGAGGTCTATGTTGTTTACGGTGAGTACGATTTAGTTGTAAAGGTAGAGCTGGATGATCTAAAGGCACTGGATGTTTTCATAACCGAAAAGATAAGAGGAATAGGGCATATTCAGATGACATCAACTATGATAGCTTTATAACGACTTTTTTTTCGTTTTTTTAAAAATCTCAGAAGCACAAAATTTAAAAGGACAGTATACAATCCTATCTTTGGTGTTACAATGGACAAAAAAAGATACGTATTAATCGGAGCATGTGCGGTCATAATCGTATTTTCATCTGTATTACTCTATGGATCAAGTGCAGCCTTCAAAACATCCGGAACTCCAAAAGTCACATATTTCGATTTTGGAGATGTATCGTTACCTGTAAAAGCTTATAGAGGTACGTATGAAGATTTAGAGGAGCTTGTAGAAGATCTTGATAGGATAACTGTTTATTACACTAAAGACAATACAATAGCCAAGTATCTAGAAACTGTAGATTATACTATCCATGCTGAAAAACTCGGATTCTTTGATAAGTTCATGATCTTCTGCCATAGAAATGGAACTGCAGAAAATCCTGTTATACTCGTGGAAAATGGCGATCTTTCTATAAGCGTTGTAAGAAAGAATGTATTTATTATTAGAGCTCAGAGTTTGGACGAAATTCAGGTTTTATTTACCTATGCCTCTGAACATGTATATGATTTTCCTGCATTACCCTACAAGATCGAGATCCCCTTCAGTTTAGGAGAGGAAAATTTCAATTTAGACGCTTTTTCAGGCATAGAACAAGATACTCTTAAACAGGATCAGAATAAAATATTCACTATCATGAGAACTCCCCTGATAAGCGATATAGAAAAGTTATATCTGTTTCACAGCCCCTGGGAGGGAAAAGGAAAAGAAAACAGCGCTTTAACAAAGGGAGTGGTGTACATATCCAATATTTTTGGCAGGGTCAAAGGAGAGGTAATTAGCGATATTTTAGTTATTGCTGATATCACACCACTGGATAAGCTCATGATTTATATGGAAATAATAGGAACTGAAGAATCACCCATATACTACGTGAGAACTGCAGCAGACAACGCAGAGAAAGATGGTATATTTATCCCAAGAGAGGGATTTATTTATTTAGAAGTTGTAAATTATGAGGACATAGAGAAATTCTGCATGGGATTGGCCACTATATTAGGTGGAAGTTGATGCGAATTAAGTTTTTAGATTTTTTGGTAATCTTGTTAGTTTTAATTTGCCTTTTCTCATATTTCTCAAAGTACAGAGAGTATGAACAGAAAGGAACTTTGGAATACTCGGGGTCTCAGATTTTTAAAGCTATCAAAGATTTTGAGAACTATACAAGTAAAGGCTTTCTGTATAACGTGAAAATAGTTGGAAGATTGAACATGGATGATTCAAAGTTTGAGGATACTGGCTTTGTTATAGAAACTGGAAAAGGTTATTTCATTCTCAAAGATTATGAAGGAAAAAGATACAGTGTTGGAGGAGTAATGAGTTATAAGGAAGATGTATCTGCAGAAAAGATTGTAATGAGGATAGAAAACAAATCTACTGTTTTTTACGAGGCAAAATCAATAGAAATAAAAAATTTCGAGGAGCTATGTGAACACATAAGAAATATGTCAGAGTTTATGGAGTTTAAAGGCATCTATGATATAGCCGTATCGGGAGAATTCACTGTAGTTCCTTATAGCGATCTCAATGAAGAGTTGGAGAAGATAATATACTGCAAGAATACTCATTTCGATAACGAAACTCTAAAACTAGAACAGTTCAGTATCAGAGAACTGAAAAATCTTGACAGCATAATAAAACCAGAAAAAATATATACAGGAGATTTCTGGGTTATTGTGAGGACGGAAAAGGAGATAGACGAGTTAGAAAAATACGGCATAAAAGAAGAAGACGATGACAATCCTTACATATATAAAGATTCCATACATATAAGGTTATAACATGATCCAAGACTTTTTTGATAGAATAGTTGAAAATATAAATCTATCTTATAAAAAAAGTAATTTTGCCAGTTTAGGAGACATTTTTTTATCAAAACTAAATAAATTTCCAGAATTAAAATATTTTGGGAAGAGAAAAGTATCTACAAGGTTCTTCAATCCTCTTATATTTATTTTGATATTTATCATTTTTTTAGGAGTTTCTGATGCACCAATATCTTTTTACGGTACATCTACAATATTTTTAGGTTTATTTGGGTTTTTTCTGGGGACTAAAATAAAATTTAAAAAAATAGAGCTTCCAGAAAAATTCTTTTATCCATCTTTAATTACTTTTTTGATTTTTGTAGTTTTAACATTTTACAACTGGAGTATATTCTCAAAACTGGGGCTTATACCCTTCTTCATGATTTATTTATCTCAGAAAAAATACTCGTTTGAGATATATTTAACATCTTTCATACTATCTCTGCTGATATTCTTCAGAATGGGATACTGGGCGATTTCATTGCCTTATTTATTTTTATCTCTCATTTTCATGGTGATGTCGTTAAAACATAACGAAGAATATCATATAAAAAATTTAAAGAGTTTTTTAGTTCTTTTTTCAGTTTTAATTCTATTCAGCCAGTATCCTTCAATACTTCCATTTATTCTGATCTTCTGGGTATTTCTTTTCCTCTATTATCTAATATTTATAATTTTTATAGGGAATGATGGAAAACTTCATGAGATAGTCACCAACAATTTATGGAATATTACATTCCTTCTGATCTTTATAGGCACATTTTACTGGATACTCGATCTCATAGCTTACGGCGGTATTCCGATCCTGGAGCCTTTGAAGAGGGGAAGTTTGGACCCGTGGTATACCATGGCCGCCCATCTCCTCCCTCTCGGCACGATCCTTTTGGTTTCATTAGCAGGCATAGAGATGGAGAAAAAAAAGGCAAGATTTGTGTCCCTTGTATTTGTTGTATTTGCTCTGATAACTATGGGAGTTCTGGGATACAGAACCCAGATAGCGCTGACGATTATAGGTGTATTAATAGTGTCTGCGTTCACGGAGTTGGTAACATTAGAAGAGATAACAGTTCTCAGCGGAGCTGGTGCTTTGAGTTTAATAGCCATGACGAGCCTGAGAAATATAATTTTGCAAACAAAAGTATCTATAATAGATGCGATCAGATATAGAGTGGGTTTAACACTCTCTTCATACGATATCCTCGCAGAGTTAGGGGGGTTAAGAGGTTTCACCCACGGATTTGTTCATATTGCTTCATATCCCCCTTTAGCAAACCTTATGCCGGGATTGGCATACTCCCCGAGAAGGTATATAGGGGTATTTGTCGGTGCAGATAACGTTTCCATAACTTCCACGATAATGGGGCCTCTTGTCATTGATTTTGGCGTCATAGGTGTTTTTTTGGGGATGTTATTTCTGGGGTTTCTTTTAAAAAAGAGCTATGATCTTATAAAAAGAATAGAAGGAAAAGAAAAGGCTCTGTTTATTGCATTTTATGCCATATTCTTGAGTTACTCCATAATAGGGATAGAAACAGGTCTTGTAGATTTTGAGGTGCTTCTTACCTTCTTTGCAGGCTTTTTATACATTCTCTACAGAAGCTAAGGTTCTACCTCAAAATAGACGTTCTTTTCATCCATCAAAAAATCTTTCCAGAGTAGCTCTACTTCCAGAATATACTCCACTCTCATACTCCCCGGCGTCAGATCGCTTGTTATATAAAAAGTCTTTGATAGATCTTCGTTATATAATAGAGACTCATTTATCGCATACACATACGAGCCATCGATTTTTTCAAGTCCCTCTCTGTCTACAGAGTAATATCTATATTCTGATATAAGTCTTATCTTTAAATTTGTAAGATCTATCTTTTCTTTATTTTTTATCCTTACAGAAATATATTTTGTAGATTTAGCTTTAACCTTCAATTTATCTGGTTTAACTTCATCTATTATCACATCAGGTTTTTTTATTATTATTTCCAGATTTTTGACAAAACTTTTTTCTTCCGATCTTACTATTATTTTGAAATTAGTTTTTTTAGAGTTTTCATCTATATTCTTAGCTTTTATATCCAACGCAAAACTGCCCGCTTTATTTGGATCTAACTCTTCTTTAAATGTGGAGTTTGTGTCAAAGTATTTTGATTCAAAACTTATATCAAAACTCATGTGTGCCTTTGTATTGTTCTTTATAGTGAATGTCAGCGATCCCGTCTCGCCAATAAGTAATTCCTTAGGAGTCTCGTTTAAAGTTATCTCCACATCTTTTTCCCTACCAAAGCGTGTATAGAGATAAGAAGAGCCGACAAGGATGCAGATAGCAATGGTAGCGTAGATATACAGTTTTATATTTTTGTTCATACTTACCCTATTTGTTTAAAATATTTAAATCTTTATGCCCGATAGGCATGATATAGAGAGGATCAAGAACTATATTCAAAACTTCTTTTACTTCTTCATCTCTGAAAGCACCAACAGCTACTGTCCCGAGATTCAAAGCCTCACAAACTAAGTATATATTCTGCCCAACGTGTCCTGCTTCTATATATACATATCGTGTCCCCCTCTCGCCGTAAGTTACAGTCGTTCTTTCAAAATCTGCAGCTATTATAACATCTATCGGCGCTTTTAAAATAAAATTCTGATTCAATGAAGCATGACAGAGTTTTTCCCTCAGATCCTCCTTGTCGATAAATTCAAGGGAGTGTTCAAGCCAGTCATAGTAGTAAAAACCTGTGTTGATACCCTCAACATTCCCAACGAGTACATACAATTCTAAAGGATATTTTGCACCAGCAGATGGAACAGTTCTCCTGAACTGTGACTTTCCCATTGCCGCCCACAATATTTTTGAAACTTCGTTTATCTCTAGCGGCGTTTCCAGAAATTTTCTTATTGATCTTCTCCCATACATAGCTTCTTCTATATTCATGTGTTCTTCAAAATGAGGAGCCGGAAGTTTGATGTTTTTCATAAATGTATACTACGCTTTTACATATAAATTGCTTGCCGTCGATCGCTATGATCTTTACTAAATATAACTCGATCAAAGTTCTTCCAATTCTCCTTTGAGAATTATTATCGGTAAGTTTATATATAACTGAATGTTATTTTTATTGTGGACAAAAAATTAAAATCGCTCATTGAAAAACTCATTGGTGAGGGTAGGATTGACGAAGCGTTGGAGAAGCTGAATAAAGATACCATTGATATTTTTCTTGATGTGGTGATTTCATATGCCGAAAAGTTAGATCCTATTGCGGAAACGATATTTAGAAAAATTATTGAGTTAAATCCAGACGATACAGGGGCTCACTATAACTTAGGATTTTTGTTATATAATTTAAAAAAATACAAAGAATCAGAAGAAGAATATAGAGAAGCTATAAGACTAAATCCAAATGATGCAGATTTTCATAACAATTTAGGGGCACTGCTATATGAGTTAAAACGGTATGAAGAAGCAGAGAAAGAATACAGAGAAGCTATAAGACTAAATCCCGAGTATGCTGGGGCTCACGATAATCTAGGACTTCTATTGCGAGATCTAGATCAATACGATGAAGCAGAAAAAGAATACCGAGAAGCAATAAAGTTAGATCCGAATAATGCAGATTTTCATTATGATTCGGGATTTTTGTTATCCGATTTAAAAAGATACAAAGAAGCAGAAAAAGAATACAAGGAAGCAATAAAGTTAGATCCAAATAATGCAGGTTTTCATAATATTTTCGGGACTTTGTTACATAAATTAAAACGGTATGAAGAAGCAGAGAAAGAATACAGAGAAGCTATAAAAATAAATCCAAATGATGCAGAAACTTACAATAATCTTGGAATTTTGTTATCCGATTTAAAAAGATACAAAGAAGCAGAAAAAGAATACAAGGAAGCAATAAAGTTAGATCCAAATAATGCAGGTTTTCATAATATTTTCGGGACTTTGTTACATAAATTAAAACGGTATGAAGAAGCAGAGAAAGAATACAGAGAAGCTATAAAAATAAATCCAAATGATGCAGAAACTCACAATAATCTTGGAATTTTGTTACATAAATTAAAACGGTATGAAGAAGCAGAAAAGGAGTATAGAGAAGCTATAAAACTAAATTCAGAGTTTGCAGGAGCTCATAACAATCTTGGAGTTTTATTGTCTGAGCTAGAAAGATATGAAGAAGCAGAGAAAGAATATAGAGAAGCTATAAGAATAGATCCAAATCATGATGAAGCTCATTATAACCTAGGAGATTTATATTTCGATCTCGAAAGATTTTCCGAAGCTAAAAAAGAGTTTAAGAAGGCAATTGAAATCAATCCTGAAGATGCAAGTTATTACAATGACTTAGGAAACACATATCTAGAATTGAAAGAGAAAGATGAAGCAAAAAGGAATTACTTAATTGCAATAGATAAAAATCCTGAATTCTCAGATCCGTATTATAATCTAGGAAACATTTTAGCTGATGAAAAGCTTTATGAAGATGCAATATACTATTGTGAAAGAGCGTTAAGGTTAGAAAAACAAGATGAACAAAAATCTAAGATATCAAACTCAATCGGCTATTGCCACATAGAATTGGGAAATGAAGATATAGCAAGGAGATATTTTGAGGATTCTTTAAACTACGATAAATATAATGAAAATGCGTTTGATAATCTAAGGAAGATAGAAAAAGCGGGAAGGAAAATTTTTAAAAAGGAAAGACTTCAACATAAAAAATTCGAAATATCTTTATGTTCACTTTTAATTTTTTTCACCATTTTTCATATAATTAAGTTTGATAATGTTTTGATTTTTGGTAGAATTTCTTTCAGGGAAATTACTTCTTACGAATTTGTTATTATTTTCGCTATATTGATAGGTATTTTAACGTTTATAGAAATGCCAGAAATTAAAAAAATAAAAATCCCTAATTTAGGTGAATTTGAGAGAGAAACACGACCAGCAGAAGCACCCTCAGAAACAAAATTTAATTATAAATATTAAAAATAAACTTCTCTTAATCAAGGTGTTCGTCTTCTATGAGCCTTCACATGGACTGTTTTATACGCATTTCCAGCTTTTCTTCTTGAATAACTTCCTACTACGATTAATTTCTTGCCCATTTTATCACCTTCATATACTTTTTTTCTATATTATATCTTGTTACTCGTCTTTATAAACTTTTTGGTCTATTAATATAAAATCTGAGTATATATTTGTAGTTATTTTAGCTAGATGCTAACTAAAAATATATGGGTAGCTCTTGAATTGCTTAAGGAGCTTGATTTTTTTACTTAAAGTTCTTGAATTCACTTTAAAAAGAATATTTAATAGGACATATTGTGATTTTTATACCGAATCTGTGTTCAGAACATACCACAGGAAAAGTTATAAATCTTTTATAACTATATGAGAAAATGAAGTTAGGCTGTTCCACTGCAGGTATGATATCAGGTAAATCTGATATGAAAGAACGGATTTTGAAGACAAAAAAAGGAATAGAGTATTTTTCGCAGTTAGGATTTGATATATGTGAGATATATCTTAATTTTCCTGAGAGGAACTACTGTACTCAAATTCTCAATTTCTCAAAAGAGTTTAATATTCCAATCTATTCTGCTCATTTTTCAAAAAATATTTTTCAGTATGCATCTGTAGGATCTTTATTGAAAAAACACCTTTTGATGGCAGAGTACCTTCAATGCTCTACAGTAGTTATTCACCCTCCAGATATTTCCAACAAAGTTTACTATCGTATGGCTAAAAAAATGTTTCAAGAAAATCTATCCTTTGCAGAGGCTCACAATATAAAAATGACAATCGAAAATGTGCCTTATATCCCCAATTGTCTTGATTATCTTAGTAAACTCGTCACAGAGATTGACTCTGAATTTTTTGGCGTAACTAGGGATACAGAGTTTGTTTATTCGATGAATGAAACAGTAGAAAAATATTTTGATGTATTGAATGATCGCATTATTCACATATACTTGAGAGATTATGACGGTTCAGCTTTTGATAAAGAGGGAAAGAGAAAGTATATTCTTCCCGGTAGAGGCAATCTTGATTTTCCTTTCATTATTACAACAATAAAAAAACGTTATCATTATAATCTTATAATAGAAGCAGCGATTGATGATCTCGATAAATTAAGAGATTCGAAATTTCTTCTTCATAATCTTTTGCCATAGAAACTTTTTAATAATTGGGAACTATATTTATATCATGAAAAATATAAAAACAGGAATAGGGATTCTGGATAAACTCCTTCCTTATGGTGTCCCACGAGATAACTTTATCGGACTTTTTGGAGAAGGAGGAACAGGAAAGTCTGTAATCTTATATGAGCTCTTGTATAAAAGATTAGAGATGGGAGAGCCAGGAATTTTGGTCTGTTTTGAAGATGTGCCTAGATCTATAATAGGTCACATGAAAAATTTTAACTGGGATGTAACGAAATTCAAAAATTTTAGATTTTTAGATTGCTACTCATTCAGGATGGAGACTCGAGTATCTTCTGATCTTGTTAAAATAGTGACACGTCCTTCAGATCTCGATTCGTTGACTGAAACGCTGTTTGACATAATAGATGAGCTGGATATGAATAAGAAAGGGATAGTTGTTTTTGATTCGTTAACAGAGTTGATGACTATCTCCAACGCTCCAGAACTGGTAGATACTATCAAAGACTGGAGGGCGAGAGGACCAAATGAGAGGAATGTAAATTTTCTTGCTTCCATACATTACGGTTTAAAAATGTTTAATGATGTTGTTGACACATTCGATTATATAATGGATGGTTTAATAGACCTCAGATATAATCCTGAAGTAATGAAACAGGGATTTTTACTAAAAGAGATGAGAATAAGAAAGATGAAGGGAACGTTCCACATAACAAACTGGACGCCCTTCGAAATAACTGATAAAGGGATGAAGGAACTAAAAAAGGAAAAAGAGGCCGAGAAGAAATAGGAAAAACACAGAGCTACTCATCTTTCTTCACTATTCTTTTTTTCAAGAACACTACAATAATACATATGATGGTGATAACTGTAACCATTCCAAGTATAGATGTAAAAGTGAATTTAGGTTTGGACACAGTAACTTCTACACTCTCTGACATTACTTCATGTTCTTTTCCATTCACAACTTCGCTAAACTTTTTTCAAAATCGATAACAAAGTATTTTTTTCCTTTCTGGATTACTTTGTGTCCTTCTTCCTCCAGAAGTTTCTTTTGATGGTCGATTCCGCCAGGAAATTTAGGTTTTAAACTGCCGTCTTTTGCAATTACTCTCCAGTAGGGAGTTATCTCTTTTTTTCCATTTTGCAAATCCTCTTCCGCTACTTCGGCAGCAATTCTAATAAAGATTCCAGTTACCTTGCTGCATGTGGCATCTGCTTTATTATCCCTTGCCAATCGATTTCTTATCTCTTCATCTGTAACCAGATTTCCTTCGGAAATCTGGCGCATTAAAGCATCAACGTCAATAGGTTTCGGAATGAGTATTTTTACTATTTTGCCGTGACTGGGATGCTTTCCTTCCAACTTTTTTCGCCATGATTTCCCCTTGCTCATGTTTTTATATTTTCTATTTGCTTTTTAAGGTTTTTGATACTCGTGCAAAGTTGTTGAATACGGAAATTATCTCACTCTTGTACTAATCAAATACAATCTATCAGAAACATTTTTTACTGGTAATATCAAAGGATCGTTATGGAAAAAAAGCACATTATTGGCATTCTCATAGGCGAAGCGCCCTCCCTCGAAAAGGCGAAATCAATTGTTGAAAATGGCAACCAGTGCCCATACTCCGTGGCATACCTGAATTCAGGGCGCACGATTATCGGAGTATCCGTTATACCGCCGGATCATAAATGGGGGCTGGAATGGGTGGAGGAACATCCCGAAGATACCATAGGACTCACCCGCGTCGAAGTGTTCTTTACTAAAAAAGTAGACGCATCGAGCCCCTGGAGCCGTGGAGAAGTAGAGCCCCTCATGGAAATATCCCCATGCGGATCTTCATGTGAAAAGTGTCCGCAGTACCATAAGGTGTGCAAGGGATGTCCAGCGACACGATACTATCATTATAAATAAGTGAAGGGAGAGCCTGAGTGTCTTCCTAAGAAAAGATATTTAAAGCTGATCACGTAATAGTAAAAGCTGTTAAAACTATCGGTATCAGTCTCTGGAGGAGTTTTAAATGGACAAAATAGGAGTTTCAGGAAGTGAAGAAAAAGGGGATTGTTATGTTAAAGTTAACCTTGATTCTAAGGAATTAAAGATCGATATACAGAGTAAAGTTCAGAAACTTTATGGAAAAGCCATAAGAAAGAGTGTAGAAAAGACATTGAAGAAATTTGGAATACATAATGGCATTATAAAAGTGAGTGATAAAGGTGCATACGATTTCGTAATCTCTGCAAGAATAGAGTCTGCGTTATTAAAAGCCGGTGCAGAAATAGAGAATGATTTTGTTGATAAAGGAAAAGAAAGAGAAACAAAACTTAGGAGAACAAGGCTTTATCTTCCCGGAAACAATCCAAAGTTAGTTTTTGATGGAAGTATATTTGACTGTGATTGTGTAATTTTAGATCTGGAAGATTCGGTTAGCATGGATAATAAAATAGATGCAAGAATTCTCGTTAGAAATGTGCTCCATACATTAAAATATAAACAGGAGACTATGGTGAGAATCAATCCTCTTCCTCTCGGAAAAGAAGATTTAAAAGAAATATTAAAAACGAACGTAGATACTATCTTGATTCCGAAGGTGGAGACAGGAGAAGAATTAGAAGAAATTATCAAAATCATTGACAAATATGAGTCAGAGTATAAAAAAGATAAGAAAGTTAAGATCATTCCCATAATAGAAACAGCACTAGGGCTCGAAAACGCTTTTGAGATTGCATCGTATAAAAGAGTGATTGCTTTAACGTTTGGAGCTGAGGACTATCTCGCAGATCTCGGTGGCCAGAGAAACTATGAATCCCTTTTTTACCTGCGATCAGGAATTCTCAATGCTGCCAAAGCGTGTAAAAAACAGGCACTCGATACCGTGTTCCCAGATATAAACGATGAAAAAGGCCTGGAAGAAGAGACAAAACTTATAAAAAACATGGGATATGACGGAAAAGGGATTATACATCCGAGACAGGCTGAAATAATTCATAAAGTTTTTACACCGTCCACTGAAGAGTACATAAAAGCTAAAAAGATAGTAGATGCCTTTGAGAAATCAAAAGGAGTTGTAGCAGTAGACGGAAGGATGGTGGATCTTCCCGTTGTTAAAAGAGCTCAGAAAATAATAGATATGTATGGAGGGAGATAAATGATAAATGCTGCCGGAAGAGAGGTACCTGATGAAATTAAAGGGTACGGAAAGGTAAGACATTACAAGGGTGCTTTCAAGTACGTTCCCACAGGAAACAGATACGGTCCTGTAAAAAAGTTTATAAGACCTAGAGAAGACAAAATCATGACATTAGAGAATGTGATAAAAAAATATGTAAAGAATGGAATGACACTGTCTTTTCATCATGCGTTCAGAAATGGGGATGTATTATTGAACAGGGTAGTAGATTTATGTGCAGAGTTTAGGATAAAAAATCTCAGGCTCTTTCCTTCCGCCATGTTTCCGTGTCACGAGCCTGTTATAGAACATATAAAAAAAGGTGTTGTAAACAGGATTGAAGGCAGCATGAACGGTCCTGTAGGTGAAGCTGTGTCTCATGGGCTCATGGATTATCCAGGAGTACTTAGATCTCATGGAAACAGATACAGAACGGTAGAAGCGGGGGAGGTACACATAGATGTAGCGTTTATAGCGGCGCCTACAGCTGACGAATACGGGAATGCAAATGGAATATACGGACCAACGCCCTGCGGCCCATTGATATACTCAAAGGTAGACTCACTTTATGCTGATAAAGTTATCATTGTCACGAATAATCTCGTTGATTATCCCGCATTCCCTATGACGATAAGCCAGACAGACGTTGATCATGTGGTAATAGAAGATAATATAGGAGATACTAAAGGAATATTATCAGGAACATTGAGGATAACGAGATCTCCAAGAAGATTAAAGATAGCGAGAACAGTTGTGGATGTGATAAAGGCTTCCGGATGCCTCAAAGACGGATTCAACTTTCAGGCAGGTGCAGGGGGGATATCTCTCGCGGTAACAAAGTATCTCGGAGAAGCCATGGAAGAAGAGGACATTGTAGGCGGATTTGGAATGGGCGGAAGTACAAAATATCTCGTAGATATTTTAAAGAAAGGGAGAATAAGATGCCTTCTTGATGGGCAGTGTTTTGATGAAGAAGCTATAAAATCTTTAAGAGAAAACCCAAAACATGTCATAGTTGACCCGAGTTTTTATGCGAATTACAACTCAAGAGGAAACGCGATATACAAGGAAGATGTAGCTTTTCTCGGTGCAACAGAGATTGATACAAAGTTTAATGTAAATGTCAATACACATTCTGATGGTCTTCTTCTCCATGGTATAGGGGGGCATCAAGATGTGGCATCGGGTTCGAAGATGTGTATCATTACGGCACCGCTTCTAAGAGACAGGATACCTGTTATAGTAAAAGATGTTACCACTGTAACAGCATCTGGAGAAACTATAGACGTTGTTGTCACTGATGTGGGGGTAGCTGTAAATCCAAAAAGAAAGGACCTTTTGGAAAAATTTAAAGCTGCCGATCTTGATGTACATAATATAAAAGAGCTGCAGGAAGAGGCTTATGATATAGCTGGAGAGCCTGAAAAACCGAAAACAACAGATAAGATTATAGCTGTGATACAGTACAGGGACGGCAGCGTCATAGATATAGTCAAGGAGGTGAAAGAATGAAAATTAAGGAGTTATTTCCATATATTGAAAAAATAAGTGATAAAGATCTAAAGGATAAAGTAGAAAAGACAATAGAGTACGCAATGAAAGATTGGGATGAAAAGGAAATAAAAAATATACCCTTTACATTACTTACAGAAACTGATATAAATCTTATAGACCATACAAACACAGTGACCGATCTTAGTTACAACGCTGGAAAGGTTATGAAAGAGAGAGGTTTCAGGATAAATATGGATCACTTAGTGGCAGGAGCGATTCTTCACGATGTAGGAAAGTTTCTGGAGTTTGAAAAGAAGGGAGACAAAACTGTAAAGAGCTCATTCGGAAAATTAGTGAGACACCCCGTTTCCGGTGCTGGCATCGCAATGATGTTTGATCTTCCTATGGAAGTAATCAATATCATTACAGCGCATTCTAAGGAAGGAGATTTTGTAAAAAGGACTCCCGAAGCGATAATTGTACATCACTGCGATTTTATCCATTTTGAAAACGTAAAAACCTTATAATACCTATTTTTGGATAATTATGACGAATATCAAGATAGTAGGTGCAAAGGAACATAATCTCAAGAATATAGATTTAGAGCTTCCAAGAGACAAACTTATTGTCGTTACAGGAGTTTCCGGATCTGGAAAATCCTCGTTAGCATTTGATACTATCTATGCCGAAGGACAGAGAAGGTATGTTGAGTCGCTATCCGCGTATGCACGCCAGTTTCTGGGACAGATGAACAAGCCTGATGTCGAGTACATAGAAGGACTTTCACCTTCAATATCGATTGAACAAAAAGGGATATCCAAAAACCCAAGATCCACGGTGGGAACTGTTACGGAGATATACGACTATCTAAGGCTTCTTTTTGCAAGGATAGGGATACCGCACTGTCCCGTATGCGGAAAAGAGATCAGACAGCAGACATCACAGCAGATAATTGAGCATGTGATGAGTTTCAATGGAAGAATAACTATATTTGCTCCTATAGCCCGAGGAAAAAAAGGGGAGTACAAAAAAGAGTTCGAGAATTTAAGGAAAGAAGGATTTGGAAAAGTAAGAGTTGATGGAGAGATAATTGATCTCGAAAATGAGATAGCCCTCGATAAAAAGAAGAAACACACCATAGAAGTTTTAATAGACAGGATAAATTTAGAAAAATCCAAAGATAAAACGAGGATAGCCGATGCTGTTGAACTCGCTTTAATGATGGGAAATGGTCTTGTATTAATTTCTTCTGATAAAGAATATCTATTCAGCGAAAAATTTGCATGTCCAGATTGCAATATCAGTTTTGGAGAGATAGAGCCAAGAATATTTTCTTTTAACTCCCCCTTCGGAGCATGTCAGGAATGCGGGGGGCTGGGATATAAGTTGGATGTAGATCCGAATCTAATTATTACAGACCCGGAAAAGAGCATAATGGAGGGGGCGATCATGGATCAGGTTTTAGATCCAAAAGGCTGGCGCTACCATTCCCGTAAAGCTGTAGCCGACCATTATGGTGCTGATCTTAACACTCCTCTCAAGGATATGGATCCCAAGGTTGTAAATGTTTTCTTATATGGCAGTGGGAAAGAAAAGATTCACTTTAAATCTGTAATAAGAGATAAAGATTCAGAGGCAAGTTGGACGGCCATCCAGTCGTATGAAGGCCTGGTCAATGCTATCAGGCGACTACATCGGCAAACGAAATCGGAGTACTCGAGAAAGTACTATGAACAGTTCATGAGCAGTCAAAAATGCTCTTTCTGTAATGGGAAGAGGCTTAAAAAAGAGAGCCTGGCCGTGACCATAAAAGGAAGAAACATAATCGAGCTTACGGAAATGTCAATAAAAGATCTGTATAACTTTTTTAATGAGCTAACTCTCACGGAGAGAGAAAAAATCATTGCAAAACAGATCCTGAAAGAAATAAAAAAAAGACTGGAGTTCCTGATCTCGGTGGGCCTGGATTATCTGACACTCGATAGAAAATCTGCCACTCTCTCCGGCGGGGAGGGTGAGAGAATACGTTTGGCCACACAGATAGGCTCAAGTCTCGTCGGTGTTCTCTATATCCTTGACGAGCCCTCTATTGGGCTACACCAGAGAGATAACGCACGGTTGATCAGGACATTGAAGAGTTTAAGAGATCTCGGCAACACAGTAATTGTAATAGAGCATGACGAAGCGATGATGAGAAATGCTGATCATATAGTGGATATGGGTCCGGGGGCCGGTGAGCATGGAGGTCTCGTCGTTGCGCAGGGAGAGTTGGAAGATATAACGAAAAATCCAAAATCTCTCACAGGAAAATACCTTAAAGGAGAATTAAAGATAGAAAATCCTGAAAAAAGGAGAAAAGCAGATAAATTTTTAAAAATATCTGGAGTAAGACACAATAATTTAAAGAATATCAATGTTGAGATACCTCTAGGAGTTTTTGTCTGTGTTACGGGTGTCTCCGGCTCTGGGAAATCTTCCCTGATCAATGATACATTATACAGGGCACTGGCTCAAAAGCTGTACAGGGCTAAAGAAAAACCTGGGTTATACGAGAAAATACAGGGTCTTGAAAATGTAGATAAAGTAGTTGTTATAGATCAATCGCCGATAGGCAGAACACCGCGGTCCAATCCAAGTACGTATACAGGTGCTTTCACACCTATAAGAGATCTGTTTTCAGTTCTTCCTGAGTCAAAGCTACGTGGATACAAATCGGGAAGGTTCAGTTTCAATGTGAAGGGGGGTAGATGTGAAGCTTGTGCGGGACACGGATTGATAAAGATCGAGATGCATTTTCTTCCCGATGTATACGTACCATGTGAAGTGTGCAAAAGCAAAAGGTATAATAAAGAAACACTTGAAATAAAATATAAAGGAAAAAATATAGCTGATGTTCTCGATATGAGCGTCGAGGAGGCACTGAAATTCTTTGAGAATATCCCTAGGATAAAAAGGATTCTCCAGACTCTTTACGATGTCGGCATGGGGTACATAAAACTCGGGCAGTCTGCCACTACCCTCTCCGGCGGTGAAGCCCAGAGAGTAAAACTATCTAAAGAACTTAGCAAGAGAGCCACAGGAAAAACGTTATACATTTTAGATGAGCCGACTACAGGATTACACTTTGACGACATAAAGAAGTTGTTAAACGTTCTCAATAGATTGGTCGACAGAGGAAATACTGTACTCGTGATAGAACATAACTTGGATGTCATAAAAAACGCAGATTGTATAATAGACCTGGGTCCCGAGGGGGGAGACGAGGGAGGATACGTAGTGGGAACAGGAACACCCGAAGAGATATTAAAGAAAAATACGTATACGGGTCAGTTCTTGGAAAAAGTTTTGGGGAGGTAGGATTTAGTGGTACCAGGTGAAGTGTTGCAAACACGGTGTTACTCCTGCTTCTCCTCAAGCCATTTCTCCACGCCGATTTCTTTCATTCTATACAGGTTTTTTCTTGCCTTCTGATAACCCTTTTTGTGAAATTCATCAAGCATCTCACAGGGGAACTCTGGACATTCGATACATACATGAATATGATGTCTTTCAGCACATTTTCTTATTTTGCAGATTTTGCCACCTTCCTGCCATTCAATACCCCATATTTTGGAAAAATCTCCCCAACAACCGTCACAATGAATATAAGAGGATCTGAGATTATGGTCTCTGGCAATTTCTTCCTTGAGTTTCTGGTCGTTGTTTTTAAAGGCGAGGTATATATCACATTCACCACAATATAATCCACAGGCGCTAATAAATCTGTAATCAATTTCTTTCATCTCGATCTCTCCTATTTTTCGATTTCTTGTAATTTCGTTATATTCGAACTCATTCCGTATTTTATTTAAATCTTTATTACTCCTAACTATTCATCCTTTTATCTTCCATCTGAAGCAAAAAATACCCAGAACAAAGAAGACTAAGGCATAGCCAAGCACCCAGTAGAAATCAGTTGCAATTTCACAGAAACCGGATCCAGAGATAGCGTCTCTCGCAGCATCAACAGCATGGACAAAAGGGAAAGCATTCCCCATGCTCTGAAACAAGCCACCTATCATTTCCAAGTCCATCCAGGCTCCACTAAATAGTGATGTGAAGACTATTACTGCTGAACCCACACCCGACACTTGATTCTCAGTGAAAATCGATCCGAGGATTAAACCCAATCCTATACAGCATATTGCCATGACAAGAAGGATGAAAAAAACCAAACCTATATTCCCATAGGCCTCAAGTCCGAGTAGAGCTCCTATAGCAAAACATACCCCTATCTGTAGGATCGCTATTAAGATATAGGGTAAAGAATATGCCAAAATGAAATCGCTTGACCTGAGTGGAGTGGTAAGAAGCCTCGATAAAAGTGCGCTTTGTCTATCTCTAGCAAGCACTATGGCTGAAAACATCGTTAAGAGCACAAAACCAAAGACTGCCACTGCAGGCGTTAGCATGGTAGCGGTGAAAATATCTCCTCCCATATTCTTTCCAAGGGACCAAAACATCACCATAAAAACTGCGGGTATACCTATTTCAAAACCTATAGAAAGTGGGTCTCTGATCATCTCCTTGAAATTTCGTTTTGCTAATGCTACGAATCTCATTCTCTCAACTCCTTTCCCGTAAGGTGTAGGAATACATCGTCCAGAGTAGGCTGCTTTAGAGATACTGAGTAAATAGAGACTCCTTTAGGTCGAAGGAAATCCACTATCTTGTCAAAACTCAACTCTTTATCTCTGACTTCAACTCCATCATCTATTGCTCTGACTTCCGGGTATATCTTTTTCAATCCCTCAATGATATCGGAAGTTAGATTCTTTGCCTTTGCTATCATAACTTGCGTATCGGAGATACTATCCTTTAACTCCTGTGAAGTACCAATGGCTACTATTTTTCCTTCATCTATTATCGCTATCCTATCCGCCAGAGCGTCGGCTTCTTCCAAGTAATGAGTTGTAAGCAGTATCGTCTTTTTTCCTTTAAGCTCTTCTATGCGCTCCCACATGCTCCTTCTCGCCTGGGGGTCTAAACCAAGGGTGGGTTCATCAAGGAACAGCACCTGAGGATCCGATATCAAAGCCATAGCGATACTGAGTCTTCGCTGCATCCCTCCTGAGTACTTCCTCACCTGATCTTTCGCTCTTTTGGTCAGACCCATTAATTTCAAGAGCTCTTTTGATCTCTTTTTTATCTCTTCTTTACTCAAACCATATACCTCACATATCAGGCTCAGGTTCTCCCAAGCGTTAAGGTGTCCAGCAACTGCAGTCTCTTGGGGCGAAATATCTATTATTTGTTTAACTGCCATTGGATCCTTTTGTGTATCATTTCCCAGTATAGTTGCCTTACCGCTGGTAGGTTTCAAAAGACAGCAAAGCATCTTGATGACAGTTGTCTTCCCAGCTCCATTAGGGCCCAACAATGAGAACAACTCCCCCTTCTTTATATTTAGATCAACGCCGTCTACTGCCGTTAAATCTCCGAATTTCCTGGTAAGACTAAATGTTTGAATGGCAAAACTATTACTATTTGTCACGTAATTCATATTTTTCCTATTTATTCTCATTTATATTTCCCTCCTATGGTCGATATTGTATATAATTTCGTTATATTCAAGCTCGTTTTTGTTATATTTAATCTTTGTCCCTTCTGTACATTTATTTGAATGCTCTATTATACAACTTTTCTGTATTTTCATAACAGCTCTAAAAACTCATCAACAGTTAGTCCAGCTTGTTTAATTATAGCTCTCAAAGTTCCTTTAGCTATTTCCTTATGTTTTGGTACAGTAAGTCTCCTATGTGGAATTTCTCTCTACCTTAGGATCATATGACTGCCAGTTTGGTGATCAATTACATACCCAATCTTTGCTAAAGCTCTAACCGCTTCTATACCAGAAACTAGTGGTAGTTTAGACACTTACTTCAACCGTTTCTTCTTCTATAGCTGGCGGAATTGGCTCATCATGTTTTTTCAAACTTGCCAAATAACCATAAATGGCATCTTTGATATTAATCAAAGCTTCTTCTCTTGTTTTTCCCTGAGAAATACAACCAGGTAAAGTAGGGCATTGTGCTATATAGTTTCCATCTTCATCTTGTTCTATAATTATTCTAAATTTCATATTAATCCTATGATACTGCATATTTAAAAGTTTTTTTATTTTCTTTACTCTTTTTTACTGCTTCTTTATAGATCATATCTCCCTCTCTATGAGATATTCCATAAAAGATTCCAATGTTTTTTTAGCTTCAGATTCGTCAAGAACTTTTTCTGCATCTTTCCACGCTTCCTTAAGCATTTTTCTGGCAAGATTCTTTGCATAATTTACGGCATTATATTTTTCAAGAATCCCTATGGCTTCTTTTATCATATCTTTATCTTTTGTATGAGAATCCAGAATCTTTAGAAGTCTTTTTTTATCTTTTTCATCTCCTATTTCTAAGACTCTTATTACCATCAAAGATCTTTTTCCTTCCGTTATGTCGTTTCCAAAGGCTTTTCCAAACTTTTCCCTTTCTTTTGCTGTCATATCAAGAATATCGTCCTGTATCTGGAAACCTATACCTATTGTTTCAGCCATTTTACCCAGGATTTCTTGAGTATCTTCGTCTTTTCCAGATAGAAGAGCAGCTAACCTTGCAGACAGTCTCGCGAGCGTTCCCGTCTTTAGACTTACCATCTGGAGGTACTGTTTCTCCGTTATTTCTTTCTTTTTTCCTTTATGCCAGAAAATATCCATAGATTGGCCGAAATGAAGATTGATCATCTCCTGAGAATATATCTCAAAGGCTTTTTCCTTAATAGAAATGTTAAAATCAGAGTTCATTATAACTTTTAAAGGAATGAAGTAAAGAGCATTACCAGCATTTATGGCGATATCCTCCCCATATATCTTGTGGAGACATGGTTTTCCTCTTCTTATAGAAGAATTATCTTCTATATCATCTATTATTATAGTTCCGTTATGCACGAGTTCAATCAGTGCTACAAAACCTAAAACTTTGTTTATATCCCCCTTCAAAGCCTCTGTCAAGAGCAGAAATAGGGCAGGTCTCCATCTTTTTCCTCCTCTATCAAGAAAATTCCATACAGGACCCGATATCGCCTTATCGGCAGAGTTTATATCGAATGAATACTTTTCTTTTCCTAAGAGATTTTTCAGGTCTTTTTTCTTGAACTCTCGCGGTACATATTTCTCAAGTACAGAGTCTATTAATTCTTTCTTTCCCTGTAAATACGAGTCAATATCCACAAAATCACCTTAAAACCGTATTATCAGGTATATTTTTATCTACTACCTTACCGGGATATATAAAACACGAACTTCCTATTATCCTTCCCGGATATATCGTTACGTTTATTCCTGTTTTTGTATTATCCCCCATGATACACCCCATTTTTCTTCTCTGCGAATCAATTTTTTTGTTTTTTACCTCTATTGGTATAGGTTTATCGTCAAATCTCAAGTTAGCGACCATAGTCCCTGCTCCAAGATTGCAGTTCTCATCTATAATTGAATCACCGACGTAGTTGAAATGAGGTATATTTGAATTATCGTAGATTATCGAGTTTTTTACCTCGCTCATTCCTATGTGGCATTTATTCCCTATTACGGTATTTCCTCTTATGAAAGAGTTCGGCCCTATTTTACAGTCTTTTCCTATCTTTACAGGACCTGTTATGTAACTCCCTTCTCTTACTACAGTATTTTCGTCTATGAATACAGGAGGTACAATTTTAACGTTTTTTTCTATATTTCCAAGAATTTTATGTTTCAATTTTTTCATAACAAACTCGTTAGTGTTTAGAATGTCCCAGAAATAGCCTATATCACTCCAGAATCCGTTGTACTCTAAAACTTTAGCTTTGCAGAGATTTAAAGCGTCTGTGATCTCATATTCATCTCTCTGCGATCTTTTTGTCTTTCCGATAGCACCTAAAATTTCCTTGGTAAAGAAATATACACCTATATTCGCTAAGTTTGATGATGGATTTTTCTCTTTCTCGCAGATCTTAAAAAAATCGTTTCCTTTTTTATAGACCACCCCATAATTCTCCGGATCATCAACTTTTTTTACGCTTATGATGTTTGTTTTATATTTTGAATATAATTCCAGTACTCTAGAAACTAAAGAAGGTTCAAAAAATATGTCTCCATTTATACAGAGAAATTCATCATATGGTGATAGCGAGATAGCAGAAGCAGTTCCGTTGATTTCTTTCTGCTCAATAAATCTTGTCTTTACATTATAGTTATTTAGTTTGAGATACTCTTTTATGTATTCTTCCAGTTTTTCCCTTTCATAATTCACGACAAAACTTATCTCATCAAAATCTTTCAGAGAATCTATTATATAATCTATAACTGTTTTTCCACCTATATTTATTAACGGTTTTGGTCTTGAGTTTGTCAAAGGTCTTAAGCGTGTACCCAATCCCGCTGCCAAAACTAATGCTTCCATAATATAGTATAAAATAAAGGAGAATAAAAAGATTTACTCGACACTTGCTCCGTTCTTGATATCTCTGTCTATCGTGGCCAGCGATATATTCTCCCCTTCTACAGCAGCAAGAAGCATACCCTGCGATTCAACACCAAAGAGTTTTGCAGGCTCTAAATTCGCTACAACAATTATTTTTTTCCCTATAAGCTCTTCGGGCTTATAATATTTTGCTATACCAGCTACAAGCTGTCTCTCTTCTCCTATATCAACTTTTAGTTTCAAGAGATTTTTCGAACCCTTTATATTCTCAGCGGATTTTATTTCTCCAACTTTTAACTCAATTTTCTTAAATTCGTCGTATTTTATCATTTCAGCACCTCTTTTACCTTTAAATTTCTCTTTATACCTCTCTAAACTCTTATCATCTATCTTTTTAAAGAGTATTTTAATATCTCCGAGTTTCTTATTTCCAATATCAAGATCTATATTTTTTATGTTTTCTTTTTTTACATCTCCTTCAAATCCTAACTGCTCCCATAATTTCTGGGCAGAAACTGAGATTACAGGATACATCGCCACTCCAAGTATAACGCAGAGTTCGCAGACAGTTCTCAGAACTTTTTTGCATTTCTCTTCGTCTTCTTTTATGAGTTTCCACGGTTCATTATTCTGGAAGTACTGATTCCCGAGATCCGATATCCTTAAAAGTATTTTTACAGCTTCTTTGAATCTTAAATTCCAGAACTCCTCTTTATATTTTTTCAAAAGTTCAAAAGCTTCATTAATAATTTTTTTATCACTTTTAACATCCGGAATTTTTTCATAGTATTTTTTTGTAAAGGAAAGGCTTCTATACAAAAAATTGCCGAGACTGCCTACGAGATTATTGTTTACATGCTCCTGGAAACTTTCCCACTCAAAATCTGTGTCCTTCGTGGAAGGTCTGATGCTCATCAGATAAAATCTCCATAAATCAGGAGATATACCAAGTTTCATTATATCGTCTCCGAATACCCCCCTATTCTGCGATTTACTGAACTGTCCTCCTTCATAATTGAGATACTCGTTTGAGCCTATAGTATGAGGAAGCAGCCAGTTCTCGTTAGTTCCCAGAAGTGATGAAGGCCATATTAATGTATGAAATGGTACGTTATCCTTGCCCATGAAGCAGTAGAGTCTCGTTTCCTCGGGTTTTAACCACCAGTCTTTCCACTCTTTCGTATACTCATATGTCGATCCTATGTACTCTATCGGCGCATCGAACCAGACATAAAATACCTTGTCTTCATACCCCTCTAACGGAACTTTGATTCCCCATTTTAAATCTCGCGTTATACATCTAGGTTCTAAACCTTTCTCTATCCATGCTAAGGGAAGGTTTTTTATTGTCCCTGACCAGTTTCTCGATTCTATCCAATTTTTTACCTTTCCAGAAAGTTTTGGAAGATCTAAATAAAGATGTTTTGTTCTTTTTAGAATAGGCGAAGAACCGCAGATGATACATTTTGGATTTATCAACTGAGTTGGATCGAGAAGTTGAGTGCATTCATCACACTGATCTCCCTTCGCATTCGGGTTTCCGCAAAACGGGCATTCTCCGCTCACATAAGTGTCAGGTAAAAATTTCTTGCATTTCTCGCAGTATAACTGCTCTATCTCTTTCTCAAAGATATACCCATTCTCATAGAGTTTCAAAAATATATGTTGAGTAAGTCCATGATTTTCTTTTCGTGATGATCTCCCAAAGTTGTCAAACTCAACACCCATCCATGTAAATATATCCAGTATTTTTTCATGCATTATCTTGCAGTATTCCCCGGGGCTAATACCCCCCTTTTCAGACTCTATCTCCGTTCTGGTGCCATGTTCATCTGTTGCACAGATATAAATAGCTTTTTCCCCATTTATTTTCAGGAATTTAGAAAACACATCCGCTGAAAGTATAGGGATGAGGTTTCCAAGGTGGGGAACTGCATTGACATACGGGAGTGCTGATGTTATTAGATATTTCACTTGCATTACCGAGTTTTTAACATCAACAAATATAAAAAACTTTCTATTTTTTTAAGAATTTTTATTCTGCTGAGGAATATGTGGGGGGACAATGTTTGGTTTTGTTCATTCTTTATTCTTTTTATATGATTGCTTGATTAAACTAACTATATACTCCAGATCTTCATCATCTTTCATTTGCAATTCATAATCACCATTTCCCCAATGTCCGACATTCGAGACATCCCTCGCTAAGTTTTTGGGATCATCAAGTTCTCCTTTTCTAAGATTGATCCAAATTTTTAAAGATTTTTTCTGGATATGTACATCTGTTATGTTGGTTCTTGCAATAAAGCCAATATAAAATTTTGTTGGCTTAATTGTAATATCATCTCCCACATTTAGGATAGTATTTTTTAGTTTTAAGTATAATTCTATAATTACATCGGGGACCCCTTTTAAGTGATCTTCTTCAGTATATACCTTTATTTCTTTGCTCACCTTTTCTATTGTTTTTCTCCCTTTGGAAATTGTTTTTATTGACTCAGTAGCGCCAGAAGGTTTCAAATGGGTAAAATTAATAGTGTTGTTTTCATATTTTTTTACTTCCCAAAGTTCAATAGGTAAGTCTTTGAAATTGATAGATTCTCTCTGATAAAGTGTAAATGAAGGAGATACAAAAATTATTTTAGATTGAGACCAATCCACATCATTTCTCTTTAAATTTTCTTTTCTATTCTCGTTGTATTCTAAAATGAAATCTGCTTTATTATTCAGCATTAAAGATAGATAAGCATAACCCTGATCAACAACGCTAAAGTTCCTATCTTTCTTATACTCAATTATAACAAAAGATTTTGATTGGGGATCGAAAGCGAGGGTATCTATTCTAAAATTGTTTATTGTAAATTCTGATCTTACGTACTTTAAATTGAAAACTGTTTCAAGGTTTTTTTCACATAATTCTTGCAATTTTTTTTCCAACTTAAAGGATTTCTCAGAGATAAGTGTTAATGTTTCATCTTTTTCTATCTTAAATAATGTCATTATTTCTCACCTTTTTATCCTCGCAACCATTTCATTCATGCTTATACCACATTTGTTCTCATTCTTATAAAAATCTACTCCTTTTTTACTTTTTATATATTTTTCTACGTTCATCTATTTTTAAAATCACAATTCTCTTTTTAATGTCCTCTATTTCATATAGAATGCGGTATTTACCCATCCTTATCCGATAGAGATTAGCTTCACCTCGAATTTTTTTGTAGGGGTAAGAAAAAGGATTCTTTTTTAAATGAGTTATGACATCTCTCAACTTTTTCCTATATCCACTTTGAAGATCATTGATAAATTTTCCTGCTCTCTTGGTAAATATGACTTCATACATCTCTCAATCTCCAAATACCTGATCTATACTTAGATATTCCCCTTTTTCGATTTCTTCTTTGAGTTTTTCAACTTCTTCCTTTTCCTCTTCGGTTATCTCTTCAAAGCCAAGAAAATTGTCTATTTTAGCGTTTAACTCAAGTAACAACGCTTCAATGCGATCAATTTTTTCTATTAGTACTTCAGACATTATTTTTCACCTATTATCTTATACTGCAGTTCTGTATTTAAGAATTTTGCTATCTCTGAAAATGCATGAAAACCCAAAAAATTTTAAAGTACTTTCAACAAGAATAACTATGAAAGATAAAATTTTTATTTCTCAAAATATGATAAATTATAACTACTTGATATGAACAAAAATTATAGGTTACTGAAAAATAGACGGATGATAAAATGAAAATTAGACCGATACAGTTTCCACAGGACGAGTTGCCACATGATACTATAATAGAATGGTGGTATTTCAATGGAAATTTAAAAGACGAGAGAGATAGAAGATACTCTTTTATGGATTGTTTGTTCAAGGCGGATTCGAAAAGAGTGAAGATTTCTTTTTTGAAAAGCCCGTTTAAACGTATGTATTTCTCCCATTCGCTCTTGTCGGATATTGAAAATAAAAAATTCTATTCAGAAATAAATCCTGTTTCAATTCTCTCTAAGGACAGTTTTTCAAGACCCCTGCTCTTTATAAATTACACTCAGCCGCCTTTTAGAGGATACGTAAATTACACAATAGATGAAATCGGGAAGTTCAAATACCACATAAAAACAGAAAATATAGATCTAATTTTAATATCGAAGAAAAAACCGTTATTAGAAGGGGAAAATGGCTATCTCGACTTGAAAAGACAATCGACATACTATTACTCCTTGACTAATCTGGAAACAAACGGTAAAATAAACATAGAAGGTAGATGGATAGATGTTACAGGAAAATCATGGATGGATCATCAATGGGCAGATGTTTCTTACGCTAAATTTAAGTGGACATGGTTTTCAATACAGTTGGATAATGACATTGAAATGGTTTGCTTTGAGTATGTTGATGACAGAAATAACGAAACATATTTGGCAGACATTTGTTATCCGAACAATGAGCAAAAACACTTTTCTCGAATTGAATTGAAACCCCTTGGAGAAAAATGGACAAGCAAAAGAACAGAAGCGGTCTATCCTTTGTCGTGGGAGATTAAAGTCCCATCGGAGAAAATTAATTTGAAAGTCTATCCTTTAATTAAAAATCAGGAGATGATTTTCGGAACGATAAATTATTGGGAAGGGCCTTTAGAGATCACAGGTTTATTTAATAACAAAAAAGTAGAGGGTAAGGGTTTCATGGAATTAGTTGGTTATCCAAAAAGAATATCTAACGTGAGATTATACGAAAAAGAAATTGAAAAAAAGGTGAGAGAGGCGATGTTTTTTGTTACAAAAAGTGGAATGCAAACTGTTAAAGGCACTATAAAAAAAATAACCCCAACATCCAAAAAGATTTTAAAATAAGAAGAGAAGATATAAAGGATGAATAAAAAAATTTTAATTTTAGGTTGCATTGGAATCCTATGTATAATGAGTGGTTACATATTCTATCAACATTTCCAAGAGACATCTCCCGAAAAGGTAAAGATTCAAACAGACAGAGATAGTTACACGCCTATAATGTCTTCAACAGTGGGAATTGGGTTAGTTCCGATCTACATCTCGGAAAGAGATCCAGAAACAGTTAAGTTTCACTGGCGCACAAACTACGGGCATTTTGTAAGTTGGGAATCTCCGGAGTATAAAGTCATTATGTTAGGAATAGACGTCATAAACAACGGAGAAAAAATCTATTGGTCTTATAACGAAATGAGTGAAAAGAAGCCTTCTGTGCATATCTCTTTAACTGTAGAAGATGCCTTATCTGGAGAGCCTCTGGCTGAGACATGCCTTGAAATAAACTGGGAAGATCAGCATATTGCAAAAGTTAAAAAATAATTCAAAATAATCACAAAAACAAAAGATTTTTATTTTTGGAGATATAAAAATGAAACAAAGAGCAGTTTAGATAAGATGACAAAAATTTTGGCTTTGAACAAGAAGAAATCTGTTATCCTAGAACCAAAAGCACCGTATAATTTTGATGTTAATTTTTATAAGCCATCTCATTTTCCATCTTCTGACAATGTTTGGGAAAAAGGAAGATACAGGATAACGATGATTTGGAAAAGTAAAAAGTTGGGATTGAAATTTGAAGATGTTGGAACAGTGAATGAACCAAAAATGAAGGTCAATATTTATTTTCAAAAAGAGTTATCAAAGGATTTTATAGATAGTTTAATTCATGAAATTCGATGGAGATTTAATTTTGACCAGGATATATCAGAATTTTGTGAGAAATTCAAAGATGACAAGGTTCTTGGTCCAATTATTAAGAAATGGCGGGGGATGAAACCAATCGCTGCAAATTCTCTTTATGAAACTCTGGTCATTTACCTTGTGTTGCAAAATGCGACCGTGAGGAAAAGCGTTCAAATGCTTGAAAATCTATTTGATAGATTTGGTGGAAAAGCAAAATTTGATGGGAGAATTCTCTCAACTTTTTGGGAACCGGAAGATATGGCAAAATCTACAGAGCAAGAATTAAGAGAGTTAAAAGTTGGATATAGGGCGAAGTTCTTTACGAAAATTACGAAGCAGTTTGTGAATAAAGAGATCAATGAATTCGCTTTAAGAAAAATATCTAGAGAAGGACTCAAAAAAGAGATGTTAAAACTCTACGGAATCGGTCCTGCTTCTGTTGAATATTTACTTTTTGAAGATTTTTACTTTCTCGATAGTTTAGAAACGATTCCACCATGGGAACAAAAAATAATGTCAAAGTTAATATTTAATGAAAAATTAGTCCCTGCAAAAGAAATATTGGAATTTTTTGAAGAAAGATATGCCGGATGGGAGAAATTAGCATTTCATTATATCTGGGAAGATATTTTCTGGAAGAGAAAACACCAACATATTGAATGGTTGGAAAAAGAAATAAGATTATAGCTATGCCAAGGCGTGCTTAGGAAGACATTTAAATTCGTTTACTTCCTTGAATAAGTATGGAAACTAAAATTATTTTGTTTATTTGTAAGGGGAATTCTGGCAGAAGCCAAATGGCAGAAGTTTTTTTTAATTCTCTTTCCAAAACAGGAAAAGCCATAAGTGCTGGAACAAACCCTGACAAAGAAATACATCCTTGGACAATACAGGTAATGAAAGAAATTGGAATAGATGTAAGTCAACAAAAACCTAAATTGCTTACTGATAGATTAATGAAAAAAGCAAATAGAATAATTGTAATGGATTCTGATCTATTAAAAAATATACCTTTCGAATATTTATCAAAATTAGAAAGCTGGCAGATAGAAAAACTTTTAGGAAAGCCAATAGAACAAATTAGAAAAATTAGAGATCAAATTAAGAAAAGAGTTGAGCAGTTGGTTAAAGATTAAAACTCGTTCGTTCTAGTAGGGCAACTACTAAATATAAGAGATTCATTATCTTATAGTTAGTGATTGCGTATGGTCATGGAAAAGTTATTTGTAAAAATGTATGAGGAGATTAAAATGATAAGGGCAGAGCTAGATGAGATCAAGATTGCTCTTATTCCAGAGGATGAACCTACTGAGGAGGAATTAAAAGAGATTGAGCTGGGAAATAGAGAGATAGCCAAAGGAAAGTATAGGCTCTGGAAGGAGGCTAAGGAGGAGCTTAGCTGATGTTTGAGATGTTTTTAACTAACAGAGCTGAAAAAGCCCTTAAGTCATTTATAAAAAAGTTAAAGGACATGAAAAACACATATAGATTGAGAATTGGAAATTATCGGATAATTTATACAGTAGATTTCAATAAGTTTCAAATATTTGTTTCATCAATCATATTAAGAAAAAAAGCGTACTAAAAAGAGGTAACAATAATCAAATCAAAGCATCTTCTCAACTAAATATCATACTTTGCAGCAATGGGCATTCTTCTTCGCACTCCAAAGGCTTTTGTAGTTACTTTCAATCCTGGAGATGCCTGTCTCCTTTTGTACTCGTTCCTGTTAACAGCATTGAGCACCCATTTTACTGTCTCAGAATTAAAACCCTCTTTGATTATCTCTTTCAAAGAGTAACCTTCGTCTAGATATAGATGAAGTATCTTGTCAAGAATATCATAAGGGGGTAACGTGTCTTGATCTAACTGGTTAGACTTTAACTCCGCCGAAGGAGGCTTTTCTATGATTTCTCTTGGGATTATCTCACAATCTTTATTCATATAGTGTGCAAGTTCATAAACCATCGTTTTTGGAACGTCTGAAAGAACACCAAGACCTCCACTCATATCACCGTAAAGGGTGCAGTATCCCACTGCAAGTTCACTCTTGTTCCCACAAGAGAGAACGAGATGGCCAAACTTGTTGGAAAGTGCCATGAGGATATTTCCACGTATTCGTGCCTGGATATTTTCCTCAGTGATATCTTCTTTTTTTCCCTCAAAATGTTCTTCTAAAGTCTCAAGATACGACGAGAATACAGAAGAGATCGGTATCACTTTAAATTGGACACCTAAATTATCTGCAAGCTTTTTTGAATCTTTTATACTGCCTTCTGATGAATATTGTGAGGGCATGGAAACACCGAGAACATTTTCGCTGCCTACAGCTTTTACGGCCAGACAGCATGATACGGCTGAGTCTATCCCTCCAGATAGTCCCAGAACAGCTTTCTTGAAGCCGCATTTTTTCATGTAATCCTTCAGACCCAGAACAAGAGCTTTGTAAACTGAAACAATCTTATCTTCAGGAACAAAAGGTTTAGGTTTTCCCGTTGTTAAATCAATTGTTTGCAAATGTTCTTCAAAGGAAGGAAAAATCTCGATTAAATTTCCATTGCGATCGATATACATGCTCCTGCCATCAAAGATCAGTTCATCGTTACCGCCTACTTGATTAACGAAGATGAATGGTATTTTATGTCTCAAAGCATGATTTCTTATAAGCTCGAATCTTATCTCCTCTTTTCCTATGGAGAACGGAGATGCGGATATGTTTATAAAGAGTGTAGCTCCCTTTTTAGCAAGTATTTTTATCGGATCAAGCCTCTTTGAACTGTCATTCCACGCATCTTCGCATATAGAGATGCCGAGAACTTCGTCTTTAAATGGAACTGTATCGATCTCAGGGGCAGGATCAAAATATCGCGCTTCATCAGATAGACGAGATTTATGCTGTTCTATGAGTACTTTTTCATTACAAACCAACACAGCTGAGTTATAAAGTCCTCTGCCGTAATCTTTTTCAGTAGGAAGAATTGTTCCAAAAAGAATGCCTGTTTTTGGATATTTCGTTGAGAATTCGATTATTTCCTTAAAAGCATCTTGTGTTTTCTTAATAAATTCTCTTCTCTCCAAAAGATCTCGAGGAGGATATCCTGTAAGAAATAGTTCTGGAAAAATAACTAAATCAGAAACGTTCTTACTCAACGCTTCTTTCATCTTTAGCAGATTGCCTTCTATATCGCCTACTATTGGATCCATCTGAGCAATGATAATTTTCATCTATATGATATAGTGTTTTATTTTATAAAATGTTTTGTACACGGTTAAAACTATAGTAGAGAAAAACTCTTAAATTAAGACTACCAATGTACATAATCCAGAGGATAAAAATGTTCACTACAAACCTATTGATAGTATTGATTGGAGCGTTGTTGGGAAGGATATTGTCAAAAAAGTTAAAACAGCCCTCAATTTTAGGAGAATTGATTATCGGAATGATAATAGGAAACATTGGTATAATAACTTTAACAGACACGATGAAAGATATTGCAGACATCGGCATCTTGTTTCTACTTTTCTCAGCAGGTCTTGCAATAAATTTTGATGAATTCAGGAGATTAGGAAAATCATCAACAGTTGTTGCATTTTCTGGCGTTGTTCTACCATTCTTATTGGGTTATTCTGTCGCAGTTCTTTTCGGATTTTCCAAACTCATATCTATATTTGTGGGAGTTTCTCTGGTTGCAACCTCCGTAGGTGTTAAAACTGAGATTCTCTCAGAGTTAAAGATGATAGAAACAAGATTGGGCACTCTTATAATGGGTGCAGCAGTTATAGATGATGTAATAGGCATAATTGCAGTAAGCATTGTTGTAGGTATAGCTGCGAGTGGAGCCATACTCATAGAAAAAGTGTTATTAACTCTCTTTTTATCTGTAATCTTTCTAATACTCTCTTTAACTCTTGTTATCAAATTATTTAAAAAACTCTCAGAAAGATTTATGTTTAAAATAGTGAATATTGAGAATATTTTACTTTTTGGATTTATAATCGCCCTCATTTTTGCAGTGACAGCAGAAAATGTGGGATTGTCGATAATAACAGGCGCCTTTATAGCAGGGTTGATACTCGGACAAACTCATTTTGTCAGAGTACTTTCAGAACATGTTTCCATATTTGGTGAATCTTTTTTTATTCCTATCTTCTTCGTGACAATGGGTATGCAGTTTAATGTTCATACTTTCAAATCTGTCGGAGTTTTTGCTGTAGTACTGATAGTCGTGGCAATAATCGGAAAAATTGTTGGGTGCGGACTGGGTGCAAAAATCTCCAAATTTACAGGTAAAGAATCTTTTGCAGTCGGTGTTGCCATGATACCAAGAGCAGGTGTAGAGTTAGTTTTAATAAAGCTCGGGCTTGATTATGGTGTTATCTCTTCAGATATAGCTTCTGTAATACTCTGTATGGTGATAGTTACTACGCTTATTACTCCTCCCCTTTTATCATCTGTATTAAAAGGATTAAAGATAGGAGGATGAACGCCTTTTTTTGATCTGTTTTAGATTTTCATATTCTCTCCAGATCATAAAAAGACCAAAAATAATGATTATTTTTCTTATTAATGGTATTTCTTTTATTAAATTCCAGAATACAGTTATATAAGACTCAGTTCCCGATACTCCCCCATAAGGTATATTGTTCTTTAAGACATAAACATGATCTTTCTGGATTACGATTTTAGATTTTATCTTGAGATACTCTTCCACGGACTTTAACAAAATAGCTTTATCCTCGCAGTCCCCCTTTCCTTTCTGGATTGTTTGTTCTGGAGATGCCCAGTACTCCAGATTCCAGTAAACATCGTAATCTGATGCCCATTTTATATTTGTGTAGATATATTCCTCAGGGTTTATGTTATTTGAGCTCAAATACTCCGCAAGTTTTATGACTTCTGTATCATTAGGATCTATAAGACTATCTATGCCTCTTATTTCATTTACAGCTTGTTTTTCAGCCAAATACAGGTTAGGATATAAAACAAAAAAGATGAAGATCGCTGAATAAACTATTTTGAGTATCTTTGCATTCATTATTTCCACGAGGTAATATAAGTTAAAAAGTTTTTTATTTTTTACAATGAAACGATATGGGAACCTAACCTCAATAAAAATTTTTATTCCTTTTAAAGTGATCAAAATCATTATAGATTTTCACTGATAAATTGATCCAGCACGAATTTTACAACAAGTTGAATGATATCGAGGGCTAACCTATTAAACTTCTTAATTTTATCATGGTAGTATGGCAGTCAAAATCACGTATTTCGTTCATGGGACGACGACAGACAACGAACAGAATTTGGCCACCGGTTGGTCGCCAGGTAAATTATCGGAGTTGGGAATCAAGCAGGCGAAAGGATTGGGCAACCTTGTTTCCAATATCCGGTTCGATGTTGTTTTCTGTTCAGATTTGAAGCGAGCGATTGATTCTGCGGAGCTGAGTTTTGGAGATCGATACGAGATAATTCACGATCAGAGGTTGAGAGAGTGTAATTATGGCGATCTCACCGGAAGATCGGTAAAAAAATTCAAAGGCAATATGAAGGACTATATTAATACCCCTTTTCCAAACGGCGAGAGTTATAAAGACGTTGAAAGAAGAATTGCCGATTTTCTTGATTCCTTAAAGAAAACTTACGACGGAACCCATGTTGCTATTGTGGCCCACCAGGCTCCGCAGTTAGCTCTGGATGTTTTGGTCAGAGGTAAGTCGTGGAATCAGGCAATTGACGATGATTGGAGAAAAAAGAAAGCGTGGCAGCCCGGCTGGGAGTATGTTATTGAATGAGTGTTGTTCTTGGCTGATTCAATTAAGGAGAAAGTTTAAATAGGAGTATCATAACGTTAATAGTGTATATCTGATTTCATGATATAGAGGTGAGAACAATGGAAGGAAAAAAGAGAAAACTCACGCCTTTTGGATACGTTATAAGTATAGGTGGGATGTTGTTGGCAGTATTTTTGTATTTTTTTCTTGGGATAGGCGACTACTTTGCCGATCTCAGTGGCACATTTGGACTCAGTGAGATGGTCTGGGCAGTTGTTGGTGGCATAATCTGGATTTTTGTCATCATGGCAATTTTAACACCCATTGTACTTAAAGTGGGAACGAAAACGGAATGAATTTGCTGCCTTCCTGTTAAGAGTGAGGTAAAACGAAAGAGGTAGAAAGTAAAGTAACATTAAAAAAAGAAAAAATTAAAGGTTACACGTGATATCTAAAAGCCCTGCAATCTCATCGCAGGTATCCAACGCTCTCAATAACTCGTTATTTGCGTATATTGTGTTACCAGTGGTGTTCGCGTTGTCAATATGTTCCTGTAGTTCGTCTAAGAGATCTTGGATATCATCAGGTACGTCCTCAGGAAGATTGTCCTCGATGCATGCAAGGTATGCGTTCACCTGTGCCAAATGATAATTTTTCACTGGCATGAAGGCTGCGATTGGGTTTACTGTTATTTCAGGTATACAGATACCACTCTGACCGGGGTTCAAAGCGAGTGGCGTGGATGATCCTCCGACGCTCCAATCATTTCCTGTATCTGTGTCAGTATCAGAGTTCCTATACCCAACATCATTAGTTATTGGATACGGCATGTCGGGACTACCCCATGACCCCGCTGGCGGCACGTCTGTCGATCCCTGCGCCCTGAAGTAATCTATACATTTTCCGCTACTGTCGAAGAGAGCACCGGCGATACCTCCGCTACCACCGCCTAACCACATAATATTGCTGTCGAAATAGAGATCCGTTGCAGTATTCGTTCCACTTTCTTCGTGGAGAATCACAAATTTATGATGTCCCAAGACGAACCCAGAGGGAATTGTGTACCATCCAGAATCCCCTCTTTCATCCTGCCAGTAAAATTGCCAGTTAGATATGTCCTGAGGCGGACCGTAATTGTAGAGTTCCACCCAGTCATAGAAATCCCCTGTATTGATTTCATTGATCACGATGCCACAATTAGCTGCGCTCACAGGTTTAATCACTATTAACAAAGATATCAAAAACATTGTTACTATTACTCCTCCTTGTATTTTTCTCATTTAATCACTCTCATTAATAACGCTACATTTTTTTATAACTAATGATATAAAAAGCTTTTGGTCTTTGGTATCAGCATTCTATTAACCGTAAAAACTCTATGCGCCAAATGTGCTGGAGAGACGACAAAAAACATAAATAGACGAGGTAATGAGTTACGTGAGATGGCGCATCCATCGCGCGGAGTTGAAAGCTATGAGTGTCACATTCAGACGGTATCGACCCAAAAAAGATTTCTCTAGAGTGAGCACATTTCTTATAGACACCTACAGGCCGGGAAAATTTCCCAACTGGCTCCAGCCGCGATGGGAGTACATGATCTACCATTGCATCATCAGTGACGGTATGACGGAAAAGGATCTGGAGAACATCGGCATGTGGGAAGAGTCGGGAGATGTTGTTGGCGTGGCCCATTTCGAAGACCGTTACGGAGAAGTCTATTTTCAGGTGCATTCACAGCATACGTATCTCAAAGAGGAGATGCTCGAGTACGCCGAGAACACACTTTTCGGGAAATCCGAGGATGGGAAAAAATCGCTTACCGTATTCATAAACGACTTCGATGCAGAGTTCGAGAAAATAGCAGAAAGAAAGGGGTATACGAAAGATGTTCAATCTCCGCAGTATACATCGCAGTACCTTATCACCGATCCGTTCCCTGATATCACCGTGCCGGAGGGATTTTCCCTGAAAAGTCTCAAGGAGGACAACAATTTAGAAAAAATACACAGGGTACTGTGGCGCGGATTCGATCACCCGGGAGAACCACCTGAGGGGGGTATAGAATCCCGTAAAGACGTGCAATCGGCACCGAACTTCAAAAAGGAACTGACGATCGTGGCTGAAGCGCCAAACGGTAACTTCGTCTCATACTGCGGCATCTGGTACGAACCGGTAAATAAAATATCGTACGTCGAACCCGTCGCGACGGATCCTGATTATCGATTGAGAGGATTGGGAAAAGCCGTCGTACTGGAGGCAATTCGGCGGACGAAGGAACTCGGTTCGACCGTTGCATACGTCGGTTCAGGACAGAAATTCTACGAATCCATCGGATTTAAAAAAATCTTTGCGTATTATTTGTGGAGGAAAGATATCTGAGAATTGCAAGACGAAAATGACTATCACTCAACAATGCGTCAGAACCCCTCGATCCCCAAACCTTATAAACCGTCCACTTTTATAGCATGTATGGAATGGAAGACTCACATTTCCCTGGGAATCCTTTTCGGGTTAATTGCATACATGGTATTAAGCAAAAGATTTTTTGCCGAGATAAATTTAATAGATTTTTTGATCTGGGCGAGTTTTTTTTCAATTGCTCTGGATTTTGATGTGATATTTAATCACAGATCAGAGTATACTCATTCTCTTCTCGGCGTGGCCGCCGGGTTCATAATCGGGCTCGCCCTCAAGAGGAACGTGCTCTGGGCATGTATAGCCGCTTCTGCCGTGTTTTCCCACATCATTGCAGACAGTTTAACGAGCAGTGGCGTTCCACTTTTTTATCCGTTTTCAAAGAGAAAACATGTGCATTTTCCCTATATAGGGGGAAGAACGAGATATGACAACAAATATGCAAATAGAACTATCCAGATAGTGGGGTTATTTCTTATTGCAACACTTCTTTGTTATGGAGTATACAGAGGAGATATGGAAAGTACTTTTATAAAAAGACTCATAGATTATCTAACTTTATAAGATTTTATTCGTTCATTGAGAAAGATTTAAATAGCTGTAAAGAAAAGAAAAAGTGGTGAAGCAAATGGTGTCTTCGTATGTGCTCATAACGGTAGCAATTGGAAAAATACAAGATGTTTTGGAAGAAATTAGGAAAATGGGAAATGTTGAGGGTGCAGATGCTGTAACTGGACCCTATGATATAATCGCCAGAGTAAAAGCCGAGGATTTAGGGGATCTGACAAAAACAATAATCCAGAATATACATTACATAGATGGCGTAATAGATACTACCACTGCTATAGTAATAGAGCTCTAGGTGAAAGAATGGGTCTTGAGTCTAATATAGCGATCTGTGATGTTTCAGTATTTGTATCAAAGAGTAAATACAGTTCAATTAAGAAAACAGTGATGAATTTAGGTGTGAAAGAGGTAGTTATGCCTGAAGAGCTGATAAATATTCTTCTGAAAGTCTATAAGAATGAAGCTTTAAGTGGAGAAGAAGTTAGAGTTCTTTCTTACTGGTCAAAAGGACCAATAGCTAAAGACAGTGAAATAAGAGATTTTTTTCAGGAATTAATGGATTTGAATATAAAAATTAGAACTGTTGCTGAATATACTCTTAAAAAAGAGGTAGAACTTGGATACAAAAAATTGGAGGAGGGAGAAGAACACAAGGAACTAGTAATATATGATAGAGTCTGGAAAACTCTTTATAATAGATTATCTGAATTTCTGCCACAAAAGGCAGCTGTAATTACCTCCAAGATAATAGCTATATCAATGGTTTTCAATGTTAAGATTCTTGCTTTTAATAAAAACATTCTCAGATTTATAAGAGAAGCAGAACTGAAAATATCAAAGATCGACACGAGTATTCTTATAAAAGGAAAGCAGTTTTCTCATACCATAGTATTTTTACGAGGTTTTGAGTTTTCAAAATATAAAAATATGTTTAACGAGATAAACTCTGTTTTAAAGGAGACTATATCCCCCAAGATAGATATTGAAGAAAACGTGGGCAGCGCTGTGATTTTATTCGGTGAGTAGTATTTGTATGAAATGTTTGATTCTTTATTCTTCGTTGAGTGGAAATACTGAAAAAGTTGCAATGAGAATCCGAGATACTATTGAAAATGATATTGAAATGATAAAAATTGATAGTGAAACAAACGTTGATCTTTATCAATACGACTTGGTATTTTTAGGATCTCCTGTTATACAGTGGCTTCCTACAAAATTATTGATGGATTATGTATCCAAAACACTTGTTCGCTATTATAAAAGTGGAGATCTTACTCCCTGCTCTCCACTGCGATCTGGAAAGTACGCCGTTTGTTTTTGCACATATGCAGGTCTTCATACTGGCATATCTGAAGCTGTTCCTGCAATAAAATGGATGAGAACATTTTTTGAACACATAGGATTCACCGTTTTAGATGAGTGGTACACTGTTGGGGAGTATAAAGGCAGCGAAGAAAACTCTACAAGAGGGAGACTGGGCAATATTAAAGGCAGACCGAATGAAGATGATCTTTTAGAGATAGAAAACAAAACAAAGGGTGTTTTAAAAATTTTAAAACTCTGTAAAAATTAAACATCTTAAATAAGGAGGAGATATAATGTCATATAAAACCATTATTTTAGACAAAAAAGGCAAAATAGGTGAGATAACACTCAATCGTCCTGAAGCAAAAAATACTTTTAATGTTCCTTTAGCAACAGAATTAAATTTGGCTTTGGAACAGATGGATAATGACGATAATGTTAACGTTGTAGTAATTAAAGCTGCAGGCAAACATTTTTCTACAGGTATTGATTTAAAAGAATTTAAAAAGAAAACTCATAAAGAATACCGTGAACTCAGTAGATTAATGAATAAGCATAATCACACAATTGCAAAAATGAAAAAACCAATAATCGCATCTGTAAGAGGTTATGCTATTGCTAATGGAGCCGGATTAGTTTTTTCTTGCGATCTGGCTGTGGCATCTGAAAATGCAATATTCGGAACAACTGCCATTAATGTTGGACTTATCTGTTTAGGTCCCGCTGTCCCATTAAGTAAATTAGTCGGTCGAAAGAAACTCCTTGAGATGGTTTTAACTGGAGATATGATCTCTGCAAAAGAGGCAGAAAGACTTGGCTTAATAAACAAAGTTGTTCCCGATGACAAATTAGAAGAAGTAACCTTTGAGTTGGCATCAAAACTAGCTGAGAAGAGTCCTTTAGCATTACAGACCGGGAAAGAAGGTATTTATGGTATCTCAGATATGCCGTATCACAAAGCTGCTGATTATGCAGGGGAACTTTTTGCATCTCTTTGTTCTACAGAAGATTCAAAAGAAGGCATAGAGGCTTTTGAACAAAAAAGAAAACCTGTTTGGAAGAGAAAATAAACAAGAAATAATAATATTTACAACTTTGAATTATCTTTCAAGCATCTTCAATTCTAAAAATTTCATATTTTTTATCAACTCAACTAATTTATCTCCACTTTTTTTCACCGCTTCGCTCATAGGACCATCCATATTTTTAGGCTGGATTCCTATGATAAATACATTTTTTACATAATGCTCAAGATATGAAACTAAAATAGAAAGAGGGATGTTGTGCGTACTCACATGCATCGTACCTATCATATCCTTTGATATTCTTCTTATTTCGCCTGGGGGGAGCCCCATATCAGTGGCATCTACTACTATCAGATTTGTAGGGTTATATTTTTTAACTAAAGAAGTAAAGTTTTCAGGTACTGTGCTGCAGTCAAGAATAAGGAATTCATTCAAATTTTCTTGTTTTAATCTATCTGCCACATAAGAGCCTACTGCATCGTCTCCGCCGTATCTATTCCCTATGCACATGACTACATTTTTCATAACAGTAAATCGTGTTTCCAATATAAAAGTTTATATATTGGATATAGAATAAGCAGCATGGAAGAGAGGATAAAACTATCACATGGCGCAGGCGGAGAGTTGATGGACAAACTCATTAAAGAGAAGATGTTAAAATATTTCGCGCAACAGAATATAGATGTTCCACTTTCCGCTCTTGACGATTCTGCTGTGATAGATGATATAGTTTTTACCACAGATTCGCATACTGTCAAACCATTATTTTTTCCAGGAGGAGATATAGGTTCTCTGGCCGTATCAGGAACTGTAAATGATATAGCGGTAATGGGCGCAGAGCCGATTGCATTATCGGCAGGTTTTATAATCGAAGAAGGTTTTTCATTAAAAAAATTTGAAAATATCGTAAAAAGCATGGGCGAATGTTCCAAGAAAGCGAATGTGCCAATCATAACAGGTGACACAAAAGTAGTTGAGAAAGGAGCGATACAGGAGTTCATGATCAATACAAGTGCTATTGGCAGGAGCAGCGAATTACTTAAAAATAATTTAGATGAGGTTAGAAAATACCGAGATTTTAATGGAAAATGGCTTTTGGACTCAAATTTAAAAGAAGGAGACAAAATTATACTCTCTGGAAACATAGGTGAGCACGGCATAGCCTTGATTTCCTTTAGAGAAGGATACGGATTCGATACAGAAATAAAATCGGATGTTGCACCAATAAATGACTTGATGCAGAAAGCACTGGCTGCGGGGGGTATCGTGTCTGCAAAGGATCCTACGAGAGGAGGCCTTTCAAATACTTTAAACGAGTTCAGTGAGAAATCAAATATTGGTATCTTGATTGATGAAGAAAAAATACCGATCCCCTTGGGAGTTGCATCTGCGTGTGACATGTTAGGAATAGATCCTCTGGAGATAGGGAATGAGGGGAAGGTAGTGCTTGGAGTGGTAAAGGAAAAGGCAGAAGATATTTTAGATGCGATAAGAAAGCATCCTTTAGGAAAAAGAGCAGAGATAATTGGAGAAGCGTCTACTTCCATAAATGGCGTGATATTGAAAACGAGTATCGGAGGAAAGAGGATTTTACATAAACCTATAGGTGATCCAGTTCCGAGAATATGTTAACCGCAAGATTTTTAAGTCATAAGTTTTGTAGAAATGTAAACAAAAAAAATCAGTGAGGAACTTATATGAAAAAACAACAGCTGGAAACGTTTAAAAAGTCATTGTGGGTGTTTCATATAAATACGGGATCATGTAACGGTTGTGACATTGAGATAGTTGCCGCTCTGACGCCAAGATATGATATAGAAAGATTTGGAATGATGCTTGTCGGTACGCCGAGACACGCAGATGTCTTATTGATTACAGGGCCTGTAATGAGGCAGATGAAGGATAAAGTAAAACGAGTTTATGAGCAGATGCCAGATCCAAAAGCTGTAATCGTCGTTGGAAACTGTGGCGCAACTGGTGGAGTTTTTCACGAGTCTTACAATGTTGCAGGTCCGATAGACAAATTAATTCCTGTAGATGTTTATGTTCCGGGATGTCCACCGAGACCCGAGGCTATAATATACGGAGTGGCTAAAGTATGGCTCAAATTAGAAAAAATGGGGGCAAAAAAATGAAAAAGCTAACTTCCGAAGAAATAGTTCAATATTATGCCGATGAATTCAAAGAAAAGATAAAAGATGCAAGAATCGAAAAAAGATCTGCAGGGTCTAAGAAAAAAGAGTTTTATACCATATGGTTAAAAATTGACAAGAGTATTTTTAAAGAAGCAGTTAAACACCTATGTGAGATACAGTTTCCTCATCTTGCAGTTATATCTGGAAATGATATAGGTGAAAATATCGAATTGATTTATCATTTTTCTCTGTACTATGGAGAGAGATTAGAAGAGATATCAATCAATATCTCTGTGGAGATACCGAAATCTGATCCGAAAATAGAGAGCATCTGCGATATCATTCCCGGAGCACTCATTACCGAGAGAGAGATCCAGGAGATGCTCGGAGTAAAAGTGGAAGGTATTCCAGATAACAGGGGAATATTCTTACCAGAGGATTTTCCAAAAGATGTTTTTCCTTGGAGAAAGGACGAGAAAGGTCCTCAAAAATTAGTGAGGGATATGTATGAGTGAAAAGACGACATACACTTTGCCAATTGGCCCGATACATCCTGCTCTTAAAGAACCTGTAGCTTTCGAGTTTGAGATCGAAGGAGAAAGAATTATTAGTGTCGACTTAAAAGTTGGACATGTCCACAGAGCAATAGAATGGATCGGGATGCACAGAAATCCTATCCAGATACTTTATCTTGCAGAAAGGATCTGCGGAATTTGTAACATCTGTCATCCCCTAGCGTTTTGTAGAGCAGTTGAAAATATAGCAGATATTGAGGTTCCTGAAAGAGCAGAGTACATCAGGACTATAATAGCCGAGCTTGAAAGAATTCACTCTCATATTTTGTGGGCAGGAGTAGCGGCACACGAAATTGGTTTTGACACAGTTCTTCATCTGAGCTGGGCAATGAGAGAAAAAGTTCTGGATCTTATAGAATACCTGACAGGTAACAGGATAACAAAGGCTGTAATCACGATCGGTGGCGTGAGGAGGGATATAACTAAAGATCAGTACCCCACGATCAATGAAGCTTTAAATTATTATAAAGAGAACCTGGGTGCATTGAAAAGTGTTTTTCTGGATGATAAGAGTATACGGATGAGGTCAAAAAATTGTGGAATCCTTACAAAAGAAGATGCATTAAAGCTGTGTGCGGTGGGGCCAACTGCGAGAGCGAGCGGAGTAAAAAAAGACGTAAGAGTGGATCAGGCTTATTGCGCTTATGGAGATCTGGATGTAAAACCAATGACGCCCGATGTTGTTACCGGAGAGATCAATGGAGATGTATACGACAGAATCATTGTGAGATTGCTTGAAGTGGCACAGTCTGTTGATCTGATTGAGCAGTGCTTGGATAAATTACCGCCAGGAGATCTCATGGCTGAACCAAAAATCCCAAAATTACTTGCCATACTAAAAAAAACAGAAGGAGAAGGGATAGGAAGGGCTGAGGCTCCTCGTGGAGAGGTAATTCATTATGTAAAATTAGATGGAAAAAATGAGGCGCCGTATACATGGAAGGTGCGAGCACCCACGTATAATAATCTATTGGCATGGATACCAATGCTGATGGGTGAACAAATTGCAGATATTCCAATCGTAGCCGCATCGACAGACCCCTGCATGTCATGTACCAATAGGGTCACTGTTATTCAGAACAATAAGAAGGATATTCTAGATAACGAAGAGCTTCATCGCCTTAGTATTGAGAAAACAAGGAGGCTTGCAGTATGATAATGCCAAGATTGTTAAAACAGTTGTTTAAAAATCCCTTTACAAACAAGTTTCCAGCTAAATATACGCCCTCATCTATGACCGAATTTTTGAAAGATGTAGAAAAAGGTAAAGTAAAAATGATTCCGCCGATAGAGATACCTTCTGGCTTCAGAGGTGCTGTTGCATATGACAGAGATAAATGCATAGGCTGTCAATTATGTGTTAGAGTATGTCCTTCTCATGCCATAGAATTCATTCCCAAAAAGAAGAAAATAAAGATTTACTTGGCGAGATGCACTTTCTGTTCTCAATGCACTGAGGTCTGCCCTGTTAAAGCACTCTCCATGAGCGACAGCTGGCTGTTAGCAGATACGGATAAATACTCGAAGAATTTAATCGTCGAATGATATGAAGATTATTTTCAAAGGCATAGTCCAGGGAGTGGGATTCAGACCTACTATCTATAGAGTAGCAAAAGAAATGAGATTAAACGGGTATGTGCTGAACAAAGGTTCAGAAGTAGAAGTAGTAATTGACGGAGATGCTAATGAGTTCGTGAGAAAGTTGAAAGAAAATCTGCCTATCACAGCAAAGATCACTGAAGTAACTATAAAAGAAGATAACAGGCATTTTGAAGGTTTTCGCATATTAAAAAGTAAAAGCGGTGAACGTTACTCGCCAATCCCTGTGGATAGCGGCATATGCGATGACTGTTTACACGAACTTTTTGATCCTGACGATAAGAGATATCTCTACCCCTTTACAAACTGTACTGTATGTGGTGCAAGGTTCAGTTTAATTCGAGATCTCCCGTATGATAGAGAAAGAACATCCATGGGAGAGTTTAAACTTTGTGAGGATTGTAACTTAGAGTATACGAATCCCATGGACAGGCGATATCACGCGCAAACTATATCCTGTCCCAAATGCGGCCCTTCATACAAACTGTACGACAAAGAAAAAAAAGAGATCGATAATCCTATCAGACGTTTTTCAGAATATATTGACCAGGGAGCGATAGGCGTTATAAAATCCTGGGGGGGCATGCATATTTGCTGTAAGCTTGACAAAATAGAGAAATTTAGAGAGTGGTACAAAAGACCGCAGAAACCCTTTGCAGTTATGGTAAAGGATATTGCCACTGCTGAAAAGTATGCACATGTCACAGAAGAAGAAAGAGAATTACTGCTTTCCAACAGAAAGCCCATTATATTAGCACATAAAAAGAACTGCGAACATATATCTCCTGGCATACCAACTATTGGGATTTATCTTCCCTATACGGGTTTACATCATCTGCTTTTCTCGTATATGGATACAGATGCATTGATCATGACATCTGCAAATATTCCCGGCGAGCCTATGTTGATAGATAATAAAGATGTATTTTCCTTGAAAGCGGATATCTACTTACTGCATAATAGAGCAATACCCAATAGAATTGACGACTCTGTCATAAAAATATGGAAAGGAAAGAGATTTTTCCTGAGAAAATCGCGGGGATACGTACCGGATCCTATAGAAATGAATCATAAAAAATCGATCCTCAGTGTAGGCGCCGAAGAAAATGTTTGCGGTGCTGTCTCAAATAACGGAACGCTTTATGCAACGCAGTATATAGGAAATACGAGATATTATCCGACTCTTGAGTTTTTGGAAGATAGTTTGAGGCACATGATCAAAATAACAGGAATGAAAAGTCTGGATGGTATAGGAATGGATCTGCATCCTTTATATAATACAAGAAAGGTTGCAAAGAAATTTGCTGAAGAATATAGTACACAGATTATGGAAATACAGCATCACTGGGCGCATGCTGCTTCTTTGTTAATAGATAACAGATTAGATGAAGGAGTTATAATAACTATAGACGGCTCGGGATACGGAACTGATAATACTATATGGGGAGGCGAGGTTTTATATGCTACATACAATAAATTTGAAAGATTGGGGCATCTGGAGAATATACCTCTCATAGGTGGGGATAAGGCTATAAAGGATCCGAGAAGGCTTGTGTTTGCAATTTTTAAAAAACTCGGCAAAGAAAAGTATTTCCATGACAGCAAAGCCGAGATTTTATCCAAATTGATTAAAAAATCGCCGCAAACTAGCAGTTTGGGAAGGATACTGGATGCGCTATCATGTTATTTAGGTATCTGTACTAAACAAACATATGAAGGAGAGCCAGCAATAAAATTAGAGAAGTATCTGGAAAGAGGGAATCCAAGATATAAATTCGATACAGAAGTAAAAAATGGAGTAGTAAACACTGTAGAATTATTTGAACAAATGGAAGAATATGTAAAACCATCTTTATCCGAGAAAGAAAAATCAGATCTGGCTTACTCTGCTGCAAAAGTCATAATGGAAAAATTAACAGAGATTGCCATCAATAATGATAAAGATATCAAGAAAATAGGTATTACGGGGGGCGTATCCTACAACCTTCCAATAATCGATATGGTAGAAAAAAGATTAAAGAAAGAAGGATTTGAACTCATAACTCATAATAACATACCCAATGGCGATGGCGGTATTGCCATAGGACAGAATGCAATCGTGGGAAGGTTGGTTGGTTAGGGTTTTTTATAATCTCTCTTTTTTTGAACTAAAAAGGAGACTACTATGTAGCATACTTTTGAAATTATTGCTCGCAAAAAATTACTAGGGCAATATTTATATATAGAACCCTCCCTCATAAGGGCAATATTTATATATAGAACCCTCCCTCATAAGGGCAATATTTATATATGGAAAACGGTATATAAAGTATATGGTTGATAGTGAAATTGAACGAAAAATTTTAAAAATATTTAATGATCAAAATCCATGGTGGTTCAGAGAGAAAATTAGGGGGTATAAAGAGTTTAAGAGGAGAGACTATTGGACATTAATTGAAAAAATCGATCCTTCAAGAGACAAGTCTAAAAAAATTATGATGATAACAGGATTGAGACAAATTGGAAAATCAACAATTCTATTTCAACTAATAGATTTTCTTATTAATATGAGAGATGTTGAAACAAGGAAAATTCTTTTTCTAAGTTTTGATTATCCTAGTTTTATCCAATCTCCTGAAGTTCACTTTGACGATCTAATGGAAATTTATTCCACGAGAATACTAAAAAAACCATTCAAACAAATATCGGAAGAAACATATATATTTCTAGATGAAATTTGTAAATTGAAGAATTGGGATAGAATTCTAAAAGGGTGGTACGATCTGGGATATCCTATAAAATTTATCGTTTCTGATTCTTCTTGTGCATATTTGTTAAGAGGATCAGAATCCTTAATTGGAAGAATTACTCCTTATCTTATGTTTCCATTTAAGTTCGTTGATTTGGTTAGATATTATAAGGAAAAAGAAAAAAAGTATGAAGAAGCAAGAAAAATAGATGATAGTGGTTTATTATTGAGGTCTTTATTCTATAAAGCATCTGAAAACAAAGATCTTAAAAAGTTTTTTAATTCTATTCAGGAGATATATTCTTCTATCTCTTATTTGGAAGAAGAAATTAAGATCTTCCTTCAGAGATATATACTTATAAATGGTTTTCCAGGACTCTTGCCAATTGAAGATCTTTTTGAATGCTCAGAGCAACTAAGATATTACATAAATCTTACACTAGCAAAAGACTTAGTGAGAGTATTCAATATTCGAAATATGAAGGCCATGGAAGACTTAGTAGCATTAATTGCAGAAGAATCGGCTCAGAAAATGAACTATGAAAGCCTCTGTAGAAATTTATCTATAGGAAAAACACATACTGTTAAAGAATATTTAGATTTCTTGGAAAGTTCTTTTCTTATATATAGATCAGAACGATATTTGAAAAGTAAAGCTTCGAGTTTGAGAAAGGATAAGAAGATATACTTTGCTAATGTTGGACTCAGGAACGCAATCACTGGAACTTTAAACATGCGTTTATTTCAAAACCCAACTGAATTGGGAAGAGTCGTTGAAACTTTGGTATACGAGCACTGCAAGAGATTAAAATTTAACTTGGAGCCTGGAATCGAACCTAAACTTTATTATTGGAATAATAAGAAAGGAGAAGAGATTGACATAATAATGGAATTTCATGGTATCCCCATACCAATAGAATCAAAATACAAGAATAAAATAGAGAAAAAAGTCATAAACAGAGTTAACAATTTTGTTGAAGAGTATAAGTGTCCATTTGGAATAATTATAACCAAAGATAGGCTAGATCTTAAAGATAACGTTTTATTAATTCCACTTTGGATCTTTCTTTTAATATGTTAATTTTTATTTCCTACATTTTTCGTGCTTTTAGCTAGTCTTCATTTTCTCACTATCTCCCCTTATAACAAAACTCTATATTACAACTTCCTTCCGCACTTACCATACATGGTCCTACGGGGTGCGATGGTATACACGCTTTTCCGAACAGAGGGCATTCTTCAGATGTGATCAAGCCACGAAGTACCTCGCCACACCGACACCCTTCAGGCTCTGAGAACTCCTTTTCGTTTATCTCTTGAAGCTCATCCTCAAATATCTTCTCTGCATCATAATTTTCAAATTTCTTTTTCAGTTTCATTACAGAGTTGGGAATAACTGGAAATCCTCTCCATGCCATATCTTCTATTTTGAATACTTCATCGATTGCAGCAAGTGCTTTGGGATTTCCCTCTTTTTTTACAACTCTTGTGTACTCGTTTTCTACCATTGTTTTCCCTTTCTCTATCTGTTTTATTAACATCCATACACCCATCAAAAGATCTATGGGCTCAAAACCTGCGATCACTTGCGGAATTTTATATTCTTCAGAGATAAACTCATAAGGTTTTAACCCAATGATCGTGGAGACGTGCCCGGGCTCGATAAAACCATCTATTTTCAGCTCCCCCATCTCTAAAATAGCTTTTAAAGCTGGAGGGATCAGTCTGTGGCATGAAAGAATAGAAAAGTTGGGAGGAGGATTTTTTAACATGACAGACGCAGTAGTAGGAGCTGTTGTTTCAAAGCCGATGGCCATAAAAACGACATCTCTGTTTTTATTTTCCTTCGCTACCTTTATGGCATCTTCTATACTATAAACTGTTCTTATATCATGCCCCTCCCCTTTTAGATCCCTCAAAGATTCTTTTTCTCCTGGGACATTGATCATGTCCCCGAAACTTGTTATGATCTTATTTTTTCGAGCCAGAGATAGCATCTTCTCGATCTCTTTGGCTGTGGTAACGCAGACCGGGCATCCGGGGCCCTGTCTTATATCTATACCGCATTCCTTAAACAAAACATCCAATCCATTTTTTACAAGAGTATCCTGATGCGTACCGCAAACATGCATAAATCTGAGATTTAAATTCTTCTTTTTTATGTCATCAACTATCTTTTTCGCCAAATCTTTATCTTTTAAGTGGAACATTCTATCCTTCCATCATTTCTCTAAAAATATCAATAGTAGCCATCGCTTCTTTTTCGTCTATACTCTGGATCGCAAAACCTGCATGAATAAGAACATAATCTCCAATCTTCGCATCTATCAAGGAGATGTTAACTTTACGATTGGTGCCATCTCCATAATCAACGATGGCATGATCTTTATCCCCAATCTCTATTACCTTTGCTGGAACAGAAAGACACATAAACTTTTTAATCGAGTGTATAATATAAAAAACTATCTAACAAACTACTATAGGTGTTATCATGAAACCAGCAAAAAGAACAATGGATATAGAATACGCCATAAGAGATGTTATCCTTCCTGCAAGAGAGTTGGAAAAAAAAGGAATTGAAGTTATAAAGCTCAATATAGGAGATCCAGACAAGTTCGATTTCGATACGCCGGAACACATGAAAAAAGCTGTAATAGATGAGATGAAAAACTTTAATGGCTATGGAGATTCTGAAGGGCTCCTTGAGTTGAGAGAAGCTATAGTTCAGAGAGAGAAAAAGAAAAATAGCCTCGATATAAGCGTTAACGACATTGTTGTAACTACCGGTGTTACTGAGTCTATCCAAATGCTTTTTGGAGCGTTGCTGGATCCAGGAGACGAGATTTTAGTTCCTGGTCCGACGTATCCTCCATATATTGCACTGGCAAAATTCTTTGGTGCTGTGCCTGTCCCGTATAGAACGATAGAAGAGGAAAACTGGGCTCCGGATTTAGATGATATGAGGAAAAAGATAAATGAAAAAACAAAGGCTGTAGCTGTTATAAATCCGAATAATCCAACAGGTGCACTGTATGATAAAAAAACCTTAAAAGAAATAGGGGATCTTGTAGCTGAGAATGATATTATCTTTATTTCTGACGAGATCTATGACATGATAACATATGAGGGAAAACATTTCTCTCCTTCATTCATGGAAGACATACCATTGATAATACTCAACGGTATATCCAAGGTTTATCTTTCTCCAGGATGGAGGGTAGGGTGGACTATATTTCGAGATTATAACGAAAAACTTAACGAAATTAAGGAGGGATACTTAAAACAGGCAAGGGTGAGGATATGTTCCAATATTCTTACACAGAAAGGTGCAGTTGCTGCGTTAAATGGTCCGCAGGATCATATAAAAGATCTGATAGCGAAACTACGAGAGAGAAGAGATTATATCTACAAGAGACTCAATGATATAAACGGAATATCTACACAAAAGCCTGGTGGAGCTTTCTATATATTCCCGAAGATAGATGGAGATGATAAAAAGTTTGTTCTCGACGTGTTAAATAAGGTGCATGTACTTTTTGTCCACGGCTCAGGTTTTTGTCCCGTTTATGGAAAGGGGCACTTCAGATCTGTGTTTTTACCCCCCATAGAGACAATAGAGAGAGCTATGGATGCCCTGGAAATGTATATGCAGAAACGAGAGATATGATTAAATACTAAATAGAAAAGTTTTTAAATGATAAATGATATAGTATAACTGAGGAGGCTAGGGACAAAAAGCTCTTCTGTTCACCACCTCCCACACCCCCACTCTCTAGTCTCCTCACTTTTAACTGAATTTTAACAACTTTTTTAGCTGTGTAGTTAATAATCTGTAACTTCTATATTAATTTTTTCCCAGGCTTAAAGATCAACAATGGAGCTAAAATTAAAAATTAGTAGTTAATTATAAAAAAAGAATAGATTTAGTAGTGTTTAGCAAAATAAATAGATTTATCAGTGTTTTTGCCGCATACTACGCATTTCCCTTCTCCAAAATTCTTGAAAGGAATACACGAAGATGTAGCACCCGTATCCTCTTTGATCTTTTCTTCACACTCTATAGAGCAGCAGAACCTCAATTTAATCATTTTTTTCTCCTCTATGGCTTTTTTCAGATCCTCGTATGAATCCACCTCTACAATATTCTCTTCAAGGAGTTTTTTGGCTTTTTCATACAGATTTTTCTGGATGGAATTCAGGGTATTTTCTATCTCCTCCAAGAGTTTTTCAGATTTTATTGCCTTCTTTTCTCCTGTATCTCTTCTTACGAGAATAACTTGTTCTTTCTGAACATCTTTTGGACCTATTTCTATCCTTATAGGTACGCCTTTCAGTTCCCAATGATTAAACTTGTATCCAGCTGTATATCCTTCTCTATCGTCCAGAGTAACTGAATATTTTTTCTTTATGGTATTTTTTATCTCACTAGCTTTTTCCAAGACAATTTTTCTATCCTTCTCAAAAATTATAGGTATTATAACTACCTTTATTGGTGCTACATTTGGAGGGAGAACAAGTCCTTTGTCATCTCCATGTGTCATTACCAAAGCAGCAACGCTTCGGGTAGTTAATCCCCAGGAAGTCTGCCATACGTATTTTTTTTTCTCGTCTTTGTCTATATACGTTATATCAAAGACTTTTGCAAATTTTTGACCGAGATTGTGTGATGTACCTCCCTGTATCGCTCTACCATCTGGCATCAGAGCCTCTACAGTTGTAGTATACAATGCTCCCGCAAACTTCTCTTTTTCAGTTTTGTATCCTGGTATCACGGGGATAGCCAGTAAATCCTCATAAACTTCTCTGTATACATCCAGCATCTTCAGAACCTCTTCATCTGCTTCTTCTTTCGTTCTGTGGCACGTATGTCCTTCCTGCCACAAAAATTCTCTAGTTCTCATGAAGAGTTTTGTCATCTTCGTCTCCCATCTTACGATATTTGCCCATTGATTTATGAGGAGAGGGAGATCTCTGTAACTCCTTATCCACTGTGAATACATGTAATTTATTATGGTCTCAGAAGTTGGCCTTATCGCCAGTTTTTCATTCAATTTCGTGTTCCCTCCGTGCGTTACCCAAGCCACTTCAGGAGAAAATCCTTCAACATGTTCTGCCTCTTTTTTAAAGAAGGTCTCAGGTATAAAAAGCGGAAAATATGCGTTTTCATGCCCTGTTTCTTTTATTCTCTTGTCTAAAAATTCCTGGATGTTCTCCCAGATCGCATAGCCATACGGTCTTATAACCATGCATCCCTTTACAGGCGAGAAGTCCGCTAGTTCCGCTTTTAAAATCACTTGATTGTACCATTCTGAAAAGTTTTCAGATTTTTTTATTGTAATTCCTTCATCCTCTGCCATACACTACCCTCCTAGAAATCTTTTCTGTAATATAATTAAAATTAAGAGAAATTTTTAAAGAACAGTTTTTAACATGGAAATGAATCACTTCTTTCAGTCATAATTTTACATTTTTTATAAACTTTAAAAATGTTTCGGTTGCACTGCAAACGCAGTGCACGCGTTAGGCGGCATTCGCACTGTCATGCGAAGCCCCCTTAAGGATTTCGGTTGCATTGCAAACGCAGTGCACGCAACACATCTATGTGGAAGACTTAGCTTCGTTGAAGTCAACACCCGTAAGAACTCTTTTACTCCTCCCAAACACAGTCTTTTAAGGATACCATTCACACTTTGGTATTTGGAACTCCAGGATGCTTTGCGGGACAAAAGATTATTAAGAGGATTTGTTTAAATAAGAAAAAAAGTGATTATAATGATTAAAAATAGTCTTCATGATTTAAAACAATTCCTGTTAGGTTCCAAAAAGAGGATCTTATTCAGTATTTGGTTACTTGTTATTATGTTCATCTGTCTAATGTGGGCAATTGGTGAAAATGTGAATGATCGAACAGTGAGCATTTCAACTTTGTTTTCTGGTTTGAGTACTTTTGTATTTTGGTGTTATCGTAAGAAGATTGCTCCCATAATCAAAAGATGGAGTGCGACTCCCAGAACAAAATTTATTCTAATCGGCAGTTTTGGCGTCGTGTGGGTCGAGTTTATTTTCTGGCTCCTTGAAAAAATTTTTGGTGCCGTTGGAATTGCAGCCAGTCCAAACTTTATACTTGATTTAATAGCCACTATGCCCTGGTATATCCTCATGATTGTTTTGCTCTGGAAAATTGAAACCACATACAGATATACATTTACAGAGTTGCTTCTTCTGGGTGGCGTTTATGAACTGGGAGCAGACGGTTTTATAGGATCATTTTTAGAAGGAACACTTTCATTGAGTACAATACCACCGATCCTTTTTCTTATTCCATTGTTTGTTGTCGTATACTCATTCATGATCCTACCGTGTAGCAGTCTTCTCAAGGAAGAAATCGATATAATACGGGAAGAAAAAGTCATAAAAAGAAGGATAAACAAATATATCTACGGTCTTCTTCCGCTAATCGGCTTGATACCTTATTCCATTCTCGGAATTCTAGTATGATAAGAATAAGCATTGTGATTAGGAGACATATTTTTACATCCCTTTAATTTTCTTATTAATCTCCCTTACTTTCTTCACAGCTTCCACAGCCGTTTCTCCAAGTACATAGATACACGGCTCTATTCCAAAAGCTCCCGGGTCTACAATGCAGTCTTCTCCTTCATACCCCTCTTCTATCAATTTTTTCAGTTTTTCTTCCTCATTTGTTTTCCTTTCTATATAAAAAATGCTGAAAAGACTTTCCAGTACTTCTTTGAAGTTCTTATCATACCTCAAATTCAAAACAGCCCTTTTTTTTGGGTATTTTTTCATGACATTGAAAAGAATTCCTGACATATGTTTGGAGGCTCCGAACTCAGGATCAGAAACTCTTTTAAGTTTTCCTTTAATCTCGATCATTCTCCCTGGCAATGCTGCGTTCTCTAAATAGCTTTTGGGATTCTTTACAGCCATAGCAATATTGATCCTTACCTCAGGAACCAATGATCCAAGACTCATTCCCTCTAAAAGCTCTGCAGCCTTTTCTATGTTTTTTATTACTTCATTCCTTTCATAAAAGTTTTTTGTGTAGAGATTTAAACAGACATTACAGTTTGGTATATCATGGAGTTCGCAGAGTTCTTTATCTTTCCGCAACTCAAAACATGTTGTACACAAAAATTCCAGTATCTCTGCTTCTGAAAGTTCTTCGTTCAGAGCAAAAGCCAGTTTTTTAGCTATCTTTTTACTTATTTTTAAGATTTTTTCATCAAAAACTCTTTCTTCTTTTAAATATTTGCTTACCATGGACTGACTGACACTCAATCCTTTCGCTATTTCTTTCTGTGTTTTTCCATATTTTTCATATAAACTCTTAGCCGCTAGTATCTTCACTACGGGAAAGATCTTATCAATTAGCAAATAGCATGGAGGCTTCATAAAAAAATTATATTTGGGAGATATAAATATCTTATCTGTGATTTGTGTAGAGTACAGAAAAAAAAATCAAACAACTCTTTTTCGCCAATGATTGCCCCCGCCAAAAGACAATTCACTTGTCATCCAAGCTTCCCGAAGACGAGCTTGAAGCGTGAGAGATATTTACAATTTATATGTTTTTTCATCTCTTCTCGATATCTTTATTACATCTATTTCTTTTGCATCCCAATTTATTTTATAAATAATTCTGTGGTCAGAGATACGAATCCTATAGAATCCCTCAAGCGTGGCAATCTTCTTAACGTCGTAGTATTTTGTAGGTAGCGGCAATGTTCTGAGGATCAGAAGAACATTTTTTATTCTCTCTTGTTTTTTCTTTTGCAATTTCTTTAAATCTTTCAGAGATTTTTTACTTAAATAAACTTTAAAAAGCATTAAATCTCCTTCAAAACATCCTCAAGGGGTACTTTCTCTCCTTTTTTCATTTCTTTTTCTATTTTGATAATTTCTTCTAACTCTCGATCATCTATCTCTTCTTCCAGAAGGAGAATATTTCTCACTAGTTCTATTTCTTTTTTCAATTCTTTGAGTTCGGAATATATCATTCCAAGTGAAATCTCTTCCATACTTCTTCTATCTCAGAGGAGAATAAAAAGCTTTTTATTTTTGTTATCTCAATATCTTTTATGAAAATTATGGGCATTGATAACATTTTCTTTGTGCATTTCTAGTAGAATCATAAGAACTCTGTGGAGTGATCTGAAAAAGGTTTATATATTATGCTTCACATTTTCTATTATGTTCAATGCTAAACTTGAGGCAAGATTGTGGAGAGACATTGTGAATACAGTGAGCAGTATAATAGAAGAAGCTCCCTTCGAGGTAAAGGAAAAGGGGATATACATGAGAGCAATGGATCCATCGCATATATCAATGCTTGACATCGAGATTCCAAAAGAGATGTTTGATGAGTTTTCTATTGACAAAGAGATATCTCTTGGCATAGATATGGATGAAATGAGAAAGATAATGTATAGAGCTAAACCCAGTGATATCTTGGTTATGAATGCAGAAGAATCGAAGATACACATGACATTTATTGGAGAATCGAAGAGAAAATTCGGGCTTCCTATTATCGATGTTTTAGAAAAGAGATCAAAACTTCCAGAAATTCCGTTTACAGCTACTGTTAAGTTAAACTCAGATATTTTTCAGGATGGAATTAAAGATGCGTCAGTTGTTGCAGATCACATTACGTTCGAAGCAAGAAAAGATAGTTTCCTAATAAGGGCACAGGGAGATACGAGTGACATTGAGACTGTGAATGAAAAGGATTCGATGATAGAGTATGATGTTAAGGAGGATGCTAAAGCCACATTTAATCTCAGTTACCTCTCGGACATATCTAAATCTATCTACGGTACAATGGTGATAAAATTTGGTTCAGACGTTCCGTTAATGCTCGAATTTGATATAGATAAAGCTAAGGTGAAGTTCATTTTGGCTCCCAGGATTGAAAGAGAATGATAGAGGATATACTGAAAAAAGAAAAAGAAGAAGTAAAATTGCAGAAACTGTCTCCTAATTTTTATTCCGATCTCTTAAATTATATAGAAAATTTGAAGAATAAAATAGAAACGAAGGAAGGTTTTGAAAAAGAAGTTCTTCAGAGAGAGTTACGTGTTATCAAAACTAAATTTTTCGAGCTTCTTGCACTGAGAATGGAGAAGATAGTGAATCTTAAAGATCAGGACTTTATACCTGAAGAGGAAAAGGTTTTTAAGGAGGTTTCCGAGTTAATAAAAAAGTATAAAAAAACATTGTTTGCAGAAACTGTACCCAGAACTTTAAAGGTGAGATTGAAAGAGGATCTCCCCGAGATAGTAGGTCCTGATCTAAAGACATACGGGCCTTTCAAGAAGGGTGAAGATGTAGAACTGCCGACAAATGTTGGAATACTGCTCATAAAAAATAGATTAGGTATAAAAGGTGAATAAAATGAAAGTTCCGAAAACAATGAGAATTTATTGTCCATACTGTAAAAAACATACAGAACATACGATCAAGATACAAAAACCACGAAAGAGAGGAGAGTTAAAACAGGGTCAGAGGAGATTTAGAAGAAAATTAAAAGGATACAGGGGATATCCAAGACCAAAACCAAAAGGTGAAAAGTCTACAAGAAGACGTGATGTAAGGTATATTTGCAGTGTCTGCAAAAAAATGCATACAAAAAGTGGATTTAGAGTAAAAAGTTTTGAGATAGCGTGATAATATGATAGTTAAACCAAGATCTAAATTTATTAAAATAAAGTGTCAGGATTGTGGAAACGAACAGGTAGTTTTTAACAAACCTGCAACAACAATACGGTGTTTAGTCTGCGGCAAAACTCTGGTAGAGCCAAGAGGTGGCTTAGGAAAATTAAATGGGAAGGTAGTGGAGGAGCTGGAATAAAATGGATAGATACCCTGAAGAAGGTGAGTTTGTAATAGGCACTGTAACAGAGATACAGCCTTACGGCGTCATAGTTAAACTTGATGAGTATGATAAAGATGGTATGATCTCCATAAGAGAGATATCTTCCGGATGGGTAAAAAATATAAGAACTCACGTTAAGATGGGGCAGAAAGTTGTCACCAAAGTTCTAAAGGTAGAGCCTTCAAAGAGGCACATAAATCTTTCACTGAGAAGAGTAAGCGAGCAACAGAAAAAGATGACCATCCAGCAGCATAAACAGGAGAAAAAGGGCAGAAAACTTCTGGAGTACTTTGCAGAAAAAAATAATGTCCCAATGAAAGACGTCATTGAAAAAATATCGAAACCTTTGAGTCAGGAGTATGAGTACCTGTATGAAGCTTTTGAAAATGCTCTCATAAACGGAAAAAAAGTTTTTGAAGGAAAGATACCGGAGGAATATATAGAGGACCTTTATGATCTTATACTTTCTACCTTTGAACTCCAAAAGGTGGAGGTAAGAGCTAATCTTACAATAGAATGTTATGAATCCAGGGGTGTGGAGGTAATAAAAGATGCTTTAGAAACTGAGAATTCTGAGATAGAAGTGAGGCTTTTGGGGTCTCCAAAATACTCTGTGAAGATAACAAGTTCCGATTATAAAACAGCAGAAGCTATTCTTACTGAGTATTCAGATAAAGTTTCAAAATTTATGCACGATCACGATGGAAAGGTAGAATTTGTAAGGATTAAAAAGTGAAAAAATGAAGATAAGAAAATGTTTTTCGTGTGGAACGTATACATTTAAGCTGGAATGTCCAAAATGTCATTCACAAACATACTACCCCAAACCCCCAAAATTTTCCTTGGAGGATAAGTATGGTAAATACAGAAGAAAACTAAAATTGGTGAAAAGAAATGAAGACTGAAATCATTGAACTTGAAAAAATAAGTTTGAAAAATCCAATTTTAGTAGAAGGACTGCCAGGCATAGGGCTTATAGGAAAGATAGCTGTGGAATATCTTATATCTGAATTAAAAACAAAAAAATTTGCCGATTTATACTCTCCATATTTTCCACATCAGGCAATTATAGAAAAAGATTCCAGCCTCAGACTCGTAAGAGATGAATTTTATTACTGTAAAGGGGAAAAAGATCTTATAATCTTAACAGGCGATACTCAAGTTCATCCTACAGATTCGTATGGGCATTATGAAGTTGTTCAAAAAATACTCGATTTTTCAGAAAAACATGGTGTAAAGGAGATCTATACCTTAGGAGGATATTCATCAGAGGGTAAAGAAGTTAAAGAGCCAAGAGTTTTGACTTCTGGAACAGACCAGGAAATAATCAAGAGGGTTTCCAATATTGATCCCAAATTAATATTCAGAGAAGACATAGGTGCTGCAATTGTTGGTGCTTCCGGACTTCTTCTTGCGATAGGAAGATTGAGAGATTTCAAAGGTTTATGTCTTCTGGGTGAGTCTTCAGGTTTTGTAATCGATCCAAAAGCTGCCAAGTCAGTACTTCATTGCTTGAACAAGATTCTGGGCATTGATATAAGTCTGGAGGGGTTGGAAAAGAAGATAAAAGAAAATGAAGAACTGATAAAGAAACTCCAGAAGTTCCAGGAAAAAACGATAAAAGAAGAGATGCTCGAAGAAAGAAATAGGGGGACGGAGTATATAAGATGAAGATTGCAGTGGATTTTCATTTACATTCAAAGTATTCTGGCGCAACCTCAGGTAAAATGGAGATTCCTGTAATTTCCAGGGAGGCAGAACTGAAAGGTCTAGATGTTGTAGGCGCAGCAGATGTTTTTCATCCCATATGGCTTTCTCATCTAAAAAAAACTTTGAAAGAAGTAGAGGAAGGAACTTTTGAGGCAGGAGGGGTAAGATTTATCATTACTGTGGAGGTGGAAGACAACAGAAGAGTTCATCATCTTATTATCCTCCCTTCTTTTTCAAAGGTGAAAGAACTTTATGAAGAGTTTAAAAAATATTCAAGTGATATCGATAAAGATGGGAGATGTCATTTAAATCTCGGAGGAAACGAGATCGTAGAAAGAGTGAAATCTGCAGAAGGTATTATAGGACCTGCACATGCTTTTACTCCATGGACTTCCATATACGCGGAGTACGATTCTTTAAAAAATTGCTATAAAGAATATTTTGATAAAATAGATTTCCTGGAATTGGGATTATCTGCAGACACGGATTTAGCCGACTACATATCGGAATTAAAGGGTTTAACATTTATGAGCAACAGCGATGCTCATTCTCCATGGCCTCACAGGCTTGGAAGAGAGTTTAATATTTTGAGTGTGGAGGAAAAAACGTACCCCGAGATAGTTAAAGCGATAAAAAGAGAAAATGGAAGAAATTTTGTTATGAATGTTGGTCTCGATCCGAGGCTTGGAAAATACCACAAAACTGCATGTATAAAATGTTTTAAGATATACTCTTTGGAAGAAGCGATAAATAGAAAATGGAGATGTAGCTGTGGGAGAAGGGTAAAAAAAGGTGTATATGATAGGATCATGGAGTTAAAAGATAAGGAAAATAATCACCCTGATCATAGACCTCCATATATGAGAATAGCTCCTCTGGCAGAGATAATAGCATTGAAAAAAGGATGCAAAGTTTTTACCAAAGGAAATACCACAATCTATGAAAAATTCTTGCGAAAATTCAAGAATGAAATAGATGTTTTGATGAATGCGGAATATAAAGAGCTTGAAGAGATAGATAAAGAGATCGCCGATTTTATTCTAAGTTATAGAGAAGGAAAAATAGGTATAACTCCCGGAGGCGGAGGTCGCTATGGCAGTTTGAATATAATGACCCGCGGTCTCGATGACTGGATCATCTAGCTGCCGAGAATATCTTTATTATATCTCTGTTCTGAAGCTTGTAATCTTCAGCTATCCGCATCTTTGTCCTTGCATTTATAGCATAGATAAAATTTTTTCCTATATCTGTGTGGATCTCATAAGCAAGATCATGAGGAGTAGAACCTTTTTTCATAAGATAGGCATCAGGAAGGACATTCCCTTTCTTGTCCTTGAAATGGTTTTCATCTTCTACAGGATAGACTACTATTCTTTCCAGAACATCGAAAATTGCATAGTTCAAGCACTGAACTACCCCTGTATTTCCATACTCATTCAGAACATTTTTTATTATCCCAAGAGCGTGTTTCTGTTTTTCTGTCATTTCCTCCGATTTTATTTCAAAATCCTCAGAGCCAGGTACATAATCTACAAAGTCTTTCGCCTTTCTAAGAATGAGTTCAGCTTCTGCACTCGTAGGAATTATCTTATATCCAACTTCTTTAAGTCTTTCAAGATTTTCCTTCGGAGCCACATCCATCTTGTTTGCCGCTATGACTATGGGCTTTGTTACTCTTCTTAAAACAGTGGAGAACTTCTTTAACTCCTCATCTTTCCATCTATCAGGTTTCTCTGTGTCCAGATCGCACTCTCTCAAGGATAGATAGAGATCTTCTTCCTTTATTTCCAACCCTGAAAAATGTTCTGCCACTACTTTTATGAATTCTTCGTGCTGGAGATGTATCCTCTTTGAAAACTTCTTCCAGTTTTTATGAAGGATGTTAAAAAACCATGAGTCTATCTCATTTTCAAGGAATCTTACATCTTCTACGGGATCATGCGTTCCGATTTTACATGACTTGCCCTCTTCATCAGTAGTTCCAGCAGCGTCTACAACGTGTATAAGAGCCTTTGCTCTACTTATATCATCTAAGAACTTATTTCCAAGTCCCCTCCCCTCAGAGGCTCCGGGAACTAATCCCGCAACGTCTATGATCTTCACAGGGATCAGTCTGATGCCGTCAATGCATTTAGAGTTCTGGGGATTGCAGGTAATATTTAACTCTTTGCAGGGGCACTGGGATGTAACATATGCTACTCCTATGTTCGAATCTATTGTTGTAAATGGGTAACTTGCGATCTCCGCATGTCCCAAGGTGCATGCGTTAAAAAAAGTGGATTTCCCCACATTCGGCTTTCCTACTATACCTACTTCCATATTTTTTATCTATTCTTGATTAATAAAAAGTTTTCTGAGGTTAATAAAAACCTTTAAATTTTGCAGAATCAATGAACTGTGATGTTAGGCGAACTCCTCACGATACTATCTGCAATGATATGGGCATTTTCATCTGTTTTTTATAAAGCAGGTTTAAAAGAAATGAAGCCTACTACCGTAAACACGATCCGTCCGATAGTAGCCTTATTTTTTCTTTTCGGAGTTATGATGATTACTGGTAATTTCGAAGAAATTTTTGAACTTACTGCAAGGGATCTTCTATATATCATCTTGGCCACACTTTTTGGACTTGTAATAGGTGATCTTCTTTACATGTTCAGTTTGAGAGCTGTAGGAATTGCCAGAGCTTATCCAATATCTAATACGTATCCTATTTTTACTATATTTCTGGCAACTCTGTTTCTAGGAGAAATAGTAAGTTTCAAAGTAATTTTTGGATCTATACTGATAATAGCAGCTATCTTTTTAATCTCCGAAAAGAATTTTGATCTCGACATAAAAAGAGGAGTATTATTTGCTCTAGGCGCATCTTTCTTCTGGGGAGCTTCTATGACTGCCATGAAACTTGCAATGAGCAGTGTAAGCCCTTTAGTCTTTTCAACTGTAAGAATGGGCATATTTGCTTTTTTCCTTCTTATTTATACTATGAAATATGAAAAAATTGAGTTTCTGAAGATAAATAAAAGCTGGATTCTAGTTGCTATTGGAGGGATTTTGGATCTCGGAGTTGGAATCTTATTATTTTTGGAGGCTTTGAAGTATATAGATGTTTCAAGAGCAGCTCCTTTAAACGGAACAGCACCAATCTTTGCAATTATATTGGCCGTTATTCTCACGAATGAGAAGATAAGCATGAGGATAATTTTAGGAGTGATTTTATCTTTTCTGGGGGTCTTGATTATTTTATGATCTTGATAAAAAGGATAAAAATAGGAGATATATAGAAAAGTTTTTTAAATAGCTTAACAATAGAGATTAAAAGGAAATAATTATTGAGGGATATAATGGCAACAAGTAAGGACATTGAGATTGAAATTGCCAAGTTGAGACAGCAGCTCGATGATATGGCAAGTTCAATGAGGTATGGCGGAGGTAGTAGAGACCTGGTTGAGCGACTTGATAAACTGATAGAGGTTTTGAGTACCGCCGCTGTAGAGGAAGAGGAAAAAGGAACTAACAAACTTGATAAATTGATAGAAGCACTAACTGAAGAGAGAGAGGATGAGACAGATATAGCAATGCAGGAAGTTGCCAGAAGTCTTACCGGGGTCGCGGAGATGATGAAGGAGAATACAGAGCTTTTAAGAGAGACTGTCAAAAAACTGGAAACTCTGCAAACTGGTCTTAAAAAAGAAAAAATAAGTTTAGAAAGACCTTTGGAAAAAATAAAAGAGCCCATACCTGAAGAATTTACTGAAGAAACACTGCCAGAAATTGATATCACAAGAAAAATAAGAGGTGTAGATCTCCTAGGAGAAAAAATAAAAAAAGAAGAGATCCCTGAAGAAACATCACTGGAAGATATCCTGACCGAAGCTGAAGAGCTTGGAATTGATACAGGTTTTATAAAAGAGAAGAGAAAGCTTGGAGGCAGTGTATTACCTTATGTTCTGGGAATAATCTGGCTTTTCCTGGGTGTACTAAAGTTTTTGTCACCTGTGGAGATATCTTTCTTAGCGTCAATCAATGACTTCCTGATGGCAGATACCGTTGGGATGCTTTTCAGTATATTCCTTATAGTTACTGGAATACCAATGATAGTTATAGGAATGCAGGGTAGCTCGAAGAGAAAAACAAAGATCTTCAATATATTGTCTTATGTAGTAGGAGCACTGTGGATATTTACAGGTGTGATTTTCCTGATGTTCTTAATGCAGGGAAAAGTGTTAGAAGGGGTCATAATGTTACCAGTAGCAGGGATAATGCTTGCCTCGGGAATGTTGAGTCTCTTCATAGGTATATCCATGTCGCAGAAAAAATTCAATATTTAGGCTTCTTCGATAACTTCAAACTTTTTTCCTTCATATTTTGTGGTATCCTGAAGTTCTACCGTAACTATCCTGGAGATTCCATCTTTCATAGAGACACCAAAAAGCCTATCCGCGGAAGCCATCATCGCATCCCTGAGAGTTATGATTATAAACTGAGAGTCTTTTGAAGCTCTTTTTATCATTTCTGCTACTTTTCTTACATTCTCATCGTCTAAATGTGCGTCTATCTCATCAAATAGATAAAATGGAGCTGTTTTGTACTTTTGGATGGCAAAAACGAAAGCTAAAGCTGTTAACGCTTTTTCCCCTCCCGACATTGCAGCCGCTCTTTTTATTTCTTTACCCTGAGGTTTTGCCTCGACATCTATCCCTCCATCAAAAGGTTCCATCTCATTTTCCAAAAGAAGATCACCCTCTCCCCCGGAGAGTTCAAAAAAGATACTGGAAAAGTTTTCTGCTATCTTGTTAAATGTATCCATGAAAACCTCCTTCTTTCTATTTTCCACTTTGTCTATAAACTTCAAGACAGCTTCCTTTTCTTTTAATATCTTTTCATACTTTGTTTTTAGAGTGAGATACCTTTCTTCAGTAGTTTCGTATTCTTCTATGGCCATCATATTTATAGGCTCCAGGCTCTCTTTCTCCCGTTCCATCCTCTTTATTCTAAAATCTATTCCCTTAATATCGTTTATTATCTCAGTTTTTTCATAAAACTCTGCTTCTTCTGAGATTTCCTCTATCTCATTTTTAAGATCCTGCTTTTTTTGTTCCAATAAGCTTATTTTAGTCTGCAAATTCATTATGTTTTTCTCACATTCTTCTTTTTCTTTTCTTATGCCATTTATCTTTTCTTTATTTTCTGATTTCCTGTTTTTTATCTCTTCTAACTCTTCTATCTTTGATTTTACATTATTTTTAATCCTGTCAAGATCGTCCTGGACTTCTTTCAAAGATACTCTGTATTCTTCTATCTTCAACTCTATTTTTTTAGAATAATCAGTATTTTCCTCTATTTTTTCCAAAATTTTTGAGTAATTCGGGTTCAAAACTTTTACTGTCGATTTTTTAGAAACATAATCTTTATCCATTCTCTGATACTCCGATTCCATAGTTTTAAGCTCTTCTTTAAGTTCATCCAGCTTTTTTATATCTTCTCCCGATTTTTCCATCAACCCTGAATGCAGCGATTCTTTTTTACTCTCAAGATCTTTCAATAACCCTTCCACTTCCAAAAATTCCTTATTTACTCTAGAAATTTTAGATTCGATTTCTTTTAAGATCGCATCATCCGAGTTTATCTTACTCTCCAACTCTGAGATTTCTGATTCCTTTACACTCTTCTCAAGAATCTTTTTGAGAGTTTCTATCTTAGTTTCTGTCCCTATTTTATCTCCTACAGAAACCTGCAGTTCTTTCTTAAGGCTTCTCAATTTTTCTTCAAGTGTGTACTTCTCTGAGTTTAATTTTTTTATCTCCTTTTCTATAGATACCAATTTCTCTTCTTCTTCCTTATCTAAAAATCCCCCCTTCGGTTTATAGAATCCGCCAGTTATTATACCCGTCCTTTCAATAAGATCTCCATCCAGAGTAACTCTTCTGAAAGACTCAAAGTTCCTGGCAATATCTATATCCTTTATGATTATAGTATCTCCAAATACGTACTCAAAAACAGCTCTTAACTCCTCATCAAACTCTACAAGATTTATAGCATAATCTACAAATCCTTCTTTCTTTTCTACATCTTTCATGCTTTTCGTTTTGATCTTGTTTAAAGGTATGAAGGTAGCTCTTCCTATTTTTTGTCTTTTGAGATATTTTACGCACTCCTCAGCTGTATCGTCTGTATCTACAACTATGTAATTGAGTCTTCTTCCTCCAGCTACTTCCAAAGCAATACCATACTCTTTTTTCACCTTTCCAAGATCCTTTACTCTCCCATAGATCCCTTTTATACCCGATTTTACAATTTTCTTAAAAGGTTTGTCCCTTTCCAGATCAAAAGATTTCTTTGCTTTTAGAACAGATCTTACTCTTAAAAACTCCTCTTTTTTCTTCCACAACTCTCCATCTATAACATGTATTCTATTTTCTATTTTCTCTATTTCTGATTCATATTTTGATATACTTTTTTCCAGATCAGCTAAGTTAGATTCATAATTTTCAAGATCAGATTTATTCTTGGCATATTCCAATCTTTTTTCCTCATAACTCTTTTTATTTTGTGTCAATCTCTCACTTAGAAATGATCTTTTGTTTTCTAAAGCACTGAGTTCATTTTTATTTTTGTAAAAAGTTTCCTTTTTGAGTTCCAACTCTTCAATAAGCTTATCATAATCTTTTTTCAAAAAATCTGTCTTTTCTTCAATCTTTTTTTCTAATTTCGTTGTTTCTTTTTTAAGAAACTCTATTTTTTCTTGCAGAGATAGTTTTTCTTTCTCAATATTCTCTAAATCTTCGTTAATTTTATTTATATCGTTTAAAGTATTCTCTTTCTCTTTCTCCAAACTCTCTATCTCTGATCTGTTTTTTTCAAAATTTTCTTCTCCATGTTTTATGTTTTGCTCCAATTTAGAAAATTTTCTTTTCAAATCTTCATTTCCCCTATTAATCTCTAGATATTCCAAATTTTTTTTCTCCAATTCTCCTTCTAATCCTTCTAACTCTCTTTCACAATTTTCAATAGATTCAACATAAGATCTAAGTTCCGAACTCATTTTTTCAGTTTCTTTTTTACATTCAATAATATTATTCTCTATGTATCCCAGATCTTTGTTATATTTTTCTAATTTGCTGTGAAGAAAGATACCCTTGAGTTTCTGGATCTCAGATTTAAGAAAGTTATACCTCAGGGCATCGTTTTTTTCATTTTCAAGCCTGTCCATCTGTTTTCTTACTTCATCTATGATCAAGCTTACCCTTGCTAAATTTTCTTCCGTTCTTTCTAACTCCCTCAATCCCCTCTCTTTTTTCTCTTCAAACTCTGCAATCCCCGAGATCTCTTCTATTATTTCTCTCCTCTCGATGGAGGTCATATTTATGAAATTCATTATCTCTCCCTGGTGGACTATGTTATATCCATCGGGAGTAACACCTACTTCTGATAATAGATCTAAAACATAACTTCTCGTTTCTTTCTTCTTATTGACTTTATAGACGCTCCTGCCGTCTTTAAAAACCATTCTCGTAATTACAGCTTCATTTCTATCTATCGGAAATTTTTTATCTGAGTTATCAAAATAAAGTGATATTTCAGCATATTTGGTATTCTTACCAGTGTATATAAGATCTGAAAAAACTTCAGCCCTCATCGACTTGGCAGAAAGTCTTCCCAGAACAAATAATAGGGCATCAGCCATGTTGCTTTTTCCCGATCCATTCGGACCAATAATACAGGTGAAACCTTCGGATAGAGGCACAGTTACCTTGGCATCCCCATATGATTTAAAACCTTTCATCTCTATTTTCTTTATATAAACCATACAAAAATAAATATGAATCGGGCTTTATATAAATTACTCTTTGGGAGGTAGTATTTAATGTATAAGGAAAAATAAAAGCATAAGGAGCATTAACATAACTATTTATAAAAAAATATGTCTAGAAATGTAGAAAAGAGGTGAAAAGATGAAAAAAATCGTTCATTTCTCTCTATCGATTGCCAGGAAGTACACATAATACTTTCTTTCACGAATGGTAAGATTTAAAAATTGAGAGTACAAAAAATAACTGTGCCTCGGTGGCTCAGCCTGGAAGAGCGACTGACTTGTAATCAGTTGGTCGAGGGTTCAAATCCCTCCCGGGGCTTTTGTTGTTTTCAACCAAAAACTTTATATATAGTATTATAGAAGCTATAGCAGGTGATCGAATGAGAAAGATAAAAAGTTTGATAATGGCAACAGTGCTTTTAGTCTCTTTGTTAGTGGTGAATTCAGTGGGGGCAATTGTGCCACCCCCACCTCCTCCACCCCCACCAGCTGCATTTGGTGTTGCAGGATTTTCAGCAGTTTCGAACCACCATCTTTCGCAGGTGAATACACTCCTTGGCGATATAGAAGAACTATTGCCAGAAGATGTACCAGAAGACATTCAAGCATTGTTAGACGAAGCACAGGCACATATAGACAATGCAAACACAACAGGTAACTCTATATACGCCAATAACGAACTTTTAAAAGCTTTGAAAATTTTAGAAGGAGTTTTAGCTTCACTTTAAAACAGAAGTTGCTCTGGGCAACTTCTTCCGCAGAAATTCTCAAAGATAATTTCTGTTTTAATCTTTTTTTTCTACTTTTTTTTCATCCCTATAGCTATCAGAATAACGATTCCTATCACGGCACCGAGAATGTAATAAGTTTTGCTGCTGTGGTTCCCGTTTTCTTCTGTTTTTGTTTCTTTTATTTCCTGAGCTTTTTCTCCGAGACAGTAAAGTTTCGATCCTGCTGGAACGAAAACATAGCCGTTTGATACAGACGGTGATCCTATAACTTTTCCGAGCTTAAAATCTCCGAGAACATTTCCGTCATTATCAAGACGGTAAAAATGACCATCCATGCATCCAATATATACCATACCATCAGCTACTGCAGGAGATGAAATTGTCTTATCTCCCGTGAGACAAGACCATATCTCACTTCCTGTATCCGCATCCAGACAGTATACAGTATTGTTCCACGATCCGAAATACACCCTATCGTAGGCAGCTGCCAGCGTCGAGATTATTCTATCCTCACCAGTTGCGTATTTTTTCATCCATTTCGTTTCTTTGGTTTTAAACTCCCAGATCAGTTCACCAGTTTCACAGTTCAAGCAGTATACGTTCTTCTCCCCAGAACCGAAATACACTCTGTCTTTGTATATCGTTGGAGAAGATGTCACAAACTGTGTTCTCCTCATACTTATCGGAGGAATACAGACTCCTTCAGGAACATCACATGTCTTATACTTCCAGATTAAACCTCCATCGAGATCAAAGCAGTACAACTCGTCTGCGTATATATCACTCTGAAAAACAATATAGATTCTATCATTCCATGCTGAGGCAGAGGTTTTTATAGGCGAGATTGTGTCATATTTCCATTGAATCTCACCCGTTTCAGCATTGATGCAGTAAAAGTTTGGATTTAAACCACCGGTACCAATAAAGACTCTGTCTTTGTAAACTAATGGAGAGCCTCTTGTCTCCTTTCCTATCTCAATATCCCAGATGATCTTTCCATCTTTGTTCAAACAGTAAATATAACCCTCCCACGTACCAACGTATATATTGTCGAGAACGGTAGGTGAAGACCAGAGGACATTCATCTCTTTTTTCCACAGCAAGTTTCCATTGAGATCGAGAGCGTATAGATACTTTTCAGAACCGATGTATATGATGTTCTCTACTATCATGGGAGAGGAACATACTTGTCCCTCCAGATCAACACTCCATATCTCAGCATTGATATCCCGCATCTCTATGTCATTGAATCCTGTATGCTCTTCATCATGCATAAACATATTCCAGTTCCCACTTGTCAACGGTATCAGAATTAAAATAATAACAAAGGGTAGTATTTTTTTCATGGGATCACCTTTTCCATAAAAACATGATATCATATATAATAAAAACTTTTCTCACTGCTATTAAACTCTCAATCTTTTTGTCACATCATATCCGAAAGTTTATTAAGTTAGGAAATAACTTAAAATTATGAGAATAAAAGCGATATACAAAAATAATGTTTTAAAACCGTTAGAAAAATTGGATTTGAAAGAGGGTGAAGAGGTAGAGATAGAGGTAAAAAAATCAAATGTAGATCGAATAGTTGGTCTTTTGAAGGATGTTGAGCTGAATTCCTTAGAGTTACAACACAAAACGAAAGAAATTTGGGGGAAAAAGAGTGTATCTCATTGATACTAACATCTTCTTAGAAGTTCTATCAGGAAGAAAAAACAAAGATGAATGTATATCTTTGTTTAAAATGATTGAAAGAGGAGAGGTAAAAGCATTTACAACTTCCTTTGTGATTCACTCCATAGAGGTAATAATAGATAACTTTAAGAAGGTAAATGAGCTTAAAATATTTTTAGAAGTTGTCACTGAGTTTAAAGGGCTTGAGATTTATTCTACAGATATAGAAGATGAAATATCTGCTATAGATATGATGAAAGAAGGATTAGACTTTGATGATGCACTTCAATCTTATATAGCAACAAAGCTTGGAGCAAAGATTGTCAGCTTTGATAAACACTTCGATAAAGTTAAAGGGTTGGACAGAGTGACACCTAAAGATATTATAAAAAATTCAAACGAGCTATAGAGACGGGGGAAAGATTGGTCAATGTGATAAATTACCTGAATCTATGATATCATATTTAAACTTAGAGAGACACTAAAATTAATGATCTCCTTAGGAATAGAAAGCACTGCGCACACACTTGGTGTTGGTATTGTGAACGAGAAAGAAGTTCTGGCTAATGAATCTTCTGTTTATTCTGGAAAAGGAATACATCCAAGAAAAGCGGCGGATCATCATGCCAATGTCCTGAAAAACGTTCTTGACTCTGCATTAAAAAAGAGTAATGTTTCATTAGAAGATTTAGATGTGATCAGTTTTTCGCAGGGACCGGGAATAGGACCATGTTTGAGAATAGGGGCCACAGCAGCGAGAACTCTTTCTTTAAGACTTAAAATACCGATTATAGGAGTCAATCACTGTGTCAGTCATATAGAGATAGGAAAGTTTGCAACAGAGGCGAAGGATCCGGTAACATTGTACGTCTCTGGAGGAAACACCCAGATAATAGCATACGTTGCCAAAAGATACAGAATTTTTGGAGAAACGCTGGATATAGGTATAGGGAATATGCAGGATATCTTTGGAAGGACATTGGAGTTAAAGTTCCCGTGCGGAAAAGAGATAGACATTCTAGTTGCGCACGGAAAGAAATATCTACACCTTCCTTATACAATAAAGGGGATGGATTTTTCTTTTACTGGTGTATTGACAGAGGCATTGAAATATATAGAAAAAGAGAAAAAGGAAGATATTGCGTTTTCGCTTATGGAAACTGCCTTTTCTACGGTAGTGGAGGCTTCAGAAAGAGCTTTAGCACATACAGGAAAAAAAGAGTTGCTTTTAACAGGAGGTATAGCTGCTTCACCGAGACTCAGAGAAATGTGTGAAATAATGTGCGACGAAAGAGAAAATAAATTTTATGTGCCGCCATTTGATCTGTGCAGAGACAACGGAGCTATGATTGCGTATCATGGTTTGATAGAGTATAAGAGTGGAAAAAGAATGAAGCTCGAAGATACGGTAGTAAAACAAAAATGGAGAACGGATGAGGTGGAGGTCACATGGTTATCATAGGAAGGGGTGCAGAAGCTATTCTCGAGATGAAGGATTTTAAAGATCTCTATTTTCCCAGCAAAGATCTGAAGATAGAAATTGTAATCAAAAAAAGAATCAAGAAAGGATATCGCATCAAAGAAATAGATCTCCATCTGCGAAGATACAGAACTATCTTGGAATCAAGACTTATGCATGAGGCCAAAAAGTATGTGAGAACTCCTACCCTCTTCGAGATAGATCCTGATGAATGCTATATTGTTATGGAATACATAGAGGGGGATAGGGTAAAAGAACTTCTTGAAAAGATTAATTCTGAAAAAAGAGAGGATATATGCTTCAAAATAGGAAACATGGTCGGAAAATTGCATAAAAATGGCATTATTCACGGAGATCTGACTACCTCCAATATGATCTATAAATTTAACGAGATATATCTTATAGATTTTGGGCTTGGAGAGTTTTCCAGGGAGATAGAAAAGCAGGGAGTAGATATGCACCTATTAAAAGAAGCTCTACAATCTACACATTACAAATATTTTTTGGAGGATTTTGAAACTGTGATGGAAGGATATGCATATATTGTCGGAAACGAAAAAAAGAAGGAGATTCTAAAGAGGATAAATGAGATAGAAAAGAGGGGGAGATATGTCAGAAGAGATAGTCTTTATAACAAGCAATGAAAACAAGTTCAGGGAAGCAGAAAATCTTATAAATCCATTGGAATTTAAGCTAATCCAGAAAAATCCAGGATACCCAGAGATACAGACCTCTTCTTTAGAAGAAGTGGTTAGATATGGGATAAAATACTTGAAGGATAGATTAGATATCTTTTTTATGGAAGATTCTGGTTTATTTATAAAAAGTCTGAACAATTTTCCAGGAGTTTACTCTAAATTTGTATTCACCACAATAGGAAACGAGGGTATTTTAAAGCTCATGGAAAAAACTGAGAATAGAAATGCTGTTTTTAGGACGGTGGTAGGATTCTATGATGGCAAAGCAAAAATTTTTAAAGGGAAATGTGAAGGGATGATAGCTAACGAAACTAAAGGTGATCGTGGATTTGGATACGATCCAATATTCATTCCTCATGGCAGCGAGAAAACATTTGGAGAAATGAAAACTGAAGAAAAGAATCAGTATTCTCACAGAGGAAAAGCCTTAAAAAGTTTCATTCAGTATTTAAAACAGAGGTGAAAAAATGGCAAGAATGCACTCAAGAAAGAAAGGAAAGTCAGGATCAAAGCATCCTCCAAAAATGTTTCCTCCCACATGGCTGGAATACAATAAAGAGGAGATAGAGGCATTAGTTGTCAAATTAGGGAAGAAAGGAGTTTCTCCAGGCCTTATAGGTATAACATTGAGGGATCAGCATGGAATTCCCAATGTAGAGCTCGTCACTGGTAAAAAGGTGACAGATATCCTGGAAGAGAATGGCATGAAACCTAAATATCCTGAAGACCTTTTAAATTTGATAAAAAAAGCTGTTAAGATAAGAAAACATCTAGAAGAAAACAAAAAAGATTATCATTCCAAAAGAGGTCTGGAACTGACAGAGTCTAAGATAAGGAGGCTTGTAAAATATTATAGAAGAACAAAAAAACTTCCAGAAGATTGGAGATACGATCCAGAGCAGGCTGTGCTCATTGTAAGGTGATTTATTGGAGAATATTCAGAAGAAAGCAGCCGAAATTGCCTCTTTTTTTTTAAATAATCTCTCCAGATTCGATAAGATATATATAGTGTCTCATAAGGATACGGATGGGATTACTGCATGTGCCTTACTGTACCTTACACTAACCCGTTTTAAGAAAGTGGAGACAAAAATAATATCTCAGATATACTTAAAAACTTTAGACGAACTAAAAAATGAAGTAGGCGATAATTTAGTCGTGTTTTCTGATCTCGGAAGTAGTTTCTGTAGAGAAATCTCTGAAAAATTCAGGTATTATATTATTCTGGATCATCATCCTGTAAAAAATTGTAAAGAGAATATTCTTAACCCCCACCTTTTTGGATACAACGGCGCATACGATCTTTCTGGTGCTGGAGCTGCTTACTTCTTCTGCAAAAATCTTTACCCCGAGATAAAGAAATACAGTTATTTGGCGATCGTCGGCGCGATAGGCGACAAACAAAACGATCCATTCCAGAACTTAAACTTAGAGATAATCAAAGAAGGAAAGGGGGTCTTTGAGAAATATGGAAAAAATATTTTCATTGAAAATATTGAGGACGATCTCAGAGATGGAGAGTACTTCTCTTCCTTAGTAAACGCCTGCGGAACGCTAAACAAAGCAGATTTAGGGCTTCAAGTCTGTATTCAGAACAAAGAAGCTATAAAAAAGGCTAAAAAAATATTCAAAAAATATGACGAGGAATTGAATACAGCTTTAAAGCACTTCCTGGAAAACAAAGACAAAATAATCGAAGAAAATAAGAAAAGATCTGTATATTTCATAGTTTCCGATATGAAAAGAAGTTTAACTGGTCCACTTTCTACACTTTTGATTAAAGTTTTTAACGATAAGCCTGTGATTGTTATATCAAAAAGAAATAATCTAAAAATATCTGCTAGAGGAACTAAAAAACTTGTATCTCAAGGATTACATTTAGGAGAAGCTTTAAAAATGGCAGTGGATAGAAAAGGAGAAGGAGGAGGTCACGATATCGCTTCTGGAGCTGTTTACAATGGGGAGATCGAAGAATTCATGGAGAAAGTGGATTTTGAAATAAAGAAACAGTTTAAGAAAAGGTTTTTGATAGAAGGAGAGATTATAATCAATTACGAAGATGAGGAAACCGCTGCATCAACAGCAGAAGCTGTAAATGTAGACAATGAGAAACCTTTAAAAGCCACTCTGATAGAAAGTTATAATAACAAGAACGAATTTATAACTCTGATAAAATCAGAGAATATGGGTACCTTTAAAAATGTGATTGATGATATGCTTGTCTGCATTAAATCTTCTGAAATAATGAAGGAGTGAGAAATATGGCAAAAAGACCTGTAAGAAAAAAAGATCCATGGAAATTGAAGAAATGGTATAGTGTTTATGCTCCACAGATATTTGGAAATCAAAAAATAGCGGATATACCCGCTACAGAGCCTGAACAGATACTTGGCAGAGTGATAGAGATCACATTGAGAGATCTCACAGGTGATTTCACTAAAAACCATGTAAAATTGTTTTTTAAGATAAAAGAAGTTAAGGGAAACAATGCATACACAGAATTGAAAAAACAGGAACTTCTGAGATCCTACATGAGATCACAGGTCAGGAGAAACACGACAAAAGTGGAAAATATTATGGATATAAAGACAAAGGACGGTAGAAAAGCGAGAGTCCAGGTAACTGCTATCACTGCTAAAAGGATTCAGCAATCTCAGGAAAAAGAGATCAGAAGCATACTGGAAAAGATCGTTACCCGAGAAGCTGGTGTCAAGGATCTCGAACAGTTTGTCTTGGAGCTTGTACTGGGAAAAATAGCATCTGCAGCTTACAGGGAAGCTAAGAATGTCTATCCGCTGAAGAGAGTGGAGATCTCAAAGACAAAAATATTTGCTTAGGGCCCGTGACCTAGCTGGATAGGGTGTCGGCCTTCTAAGCCGAAAATCGCGGGTTCGAATCCCGCCGGGCTCACTCACTTTATCTACAAATAGATGTAAGTTTAAAGACTTACATCCACCTGATGATGGCCTCGTCGAGGATGAACGTTCGCTAACAGATTGATGTCATCCTTGTGTTCGGCTCACGTCCATTTCCTGCCGGGTCCGCTAAATCCTTTCTTTTTAGAAAAGAAGCGATTTTATTCGGAAGAAAACTTTATTATTTCCCTTTAAAAAGAAAAAACTATTATTTAAAGAGGGTGAAACAAATAGATGTAGTTCTGAAGGAACTACATCAAAGTGTGATGACGAAAACCTTTTTAAATTTTCATCATAATTTTTTTTATGATAATTACCGATAATCACATGCATTTAGATCCAAAAGGATTGGGAGTTGAAGCGGCTAAGAAGTTTTCAAGAGCTGGAGGCACGCATTTGTTCATTGTTTACAAATATGCAAAAGATTATGGGATAGACGTTAAAAATGAAAAGGATTTTGAAAAATCTTACGATATTGTCATAGAACTTTGTAGGGAAGTAAACGAAAAGACTGATCTCAAAGCTTACTGTATTGTTGGCATACATCCCGCGGAGATTGTGGAGCTTTATAAAAAATTTGGAGATGGGAAAACATGGGATCTCTGTACAAAAACGTTTGATATTATCGCTAAGAAATATGAAGAAAAAGAGATAATGGGGATAGGTGAGATAGGAAGACCTCATTTTCCTGTTTCTAATGAAATTTTGGAGTTCTGTCAAAAGGTAATGAATGAAGGTTTAGAATTAAGCAAAGATCTTGATTGTGCGATTCAGTTGCATCTTGAGTCTTTTGAAAATAAAGAGAAGTTCTATGAACTGGAGAAAACAGTGAAAAAATATGGAAGAAAAGAGAGGGTGATAAAACACTTTGCACCTCCAAATGTAAAGATTTTTGGGGAAATAGGGATAATGCCTTCTATAATAGCTTCTGAGAAGAATATAAAAGAAGCTATAAAGGAAGGTAACAGATTTTTGATGGAAACGGATTATATAGACGATCTCACGAGGCCTGGGGCCGTTATGGGACCAAAAACAGTACCAAGAACAACTTTAAAACTTCTTAATTCGCGCATACTCAGTGAAGACGATATCTACAAAATTCACAAAGAGAATATCGAAAAACTTTACAAGATCACTCTGGAACAAGATCGTAACATTTATTAAGAAGTAATGGATGAGGATTAATAAGTAATACTTTAAAACTGCTCTGGAGGGCTTAAGATCGAAACAGATGACCTGAGAACAATAGAGAAAGAGGCACTTAAGGGAGTAGATCTCAAAGAGGTACTGAAGACAGCCGGTATCTCAAAAAAAGCACTAGATAAAGCTAAAAGTTTAAAGAGAACTAGAGATTTGAAAAGAGGTCTCTTTGAGTTTAGAAAAAAAGCAAAAATTTTTAAAGAAGAGGTCAAAAGATACGAAGAAACTGGTAAGAGTATAAAGGACAAAGAATCTAAGGATAGGTTGAAGGAAGCTGAACTTTTAAGAGTTACTTTAGACGGCAGAAAGATCAAAAAGAGATTCTTGAAAGATAAACTGAAAAGTTTGAGGGAAGAGGAAGCTAAACTTGAAAAAGAAGCTAAGACATTGAACCTAAAGTTTAAAAAAGAGCTTAAGGATATAAAGATCGAATGATAGAATCTGTAAATGTGACTAAAAAGTTTGGAGATCTTACAGCTCTCAATGATCTAAGTTTAAAGATAAATAAAAATGAAATTTTTGGCATTGTTGGACCAAACGGTGCGGGGAAAACTACTTTTATAAGAATTGTTTGCGGTATACTCAGTCCTACATCTGGGACTGTTTATATTGATAATATAGATATCAGAAAAGATGCTGTTGATTTAAAAAGGAGGATAGGTTATCTTCCGGAAGAACCGAACCTCTACATGAGACCTACAGCTTACGAGCTTGTAAAGTATTTTGCAGATCTCTATGGAGTACCAAAAGATCTTTTTAAAGAAAGAGCCGAAGAACTCTTTAGACTTGTAGGATTATATGAGAGACGCAAGTCAAAAGTGGAGTCATTTTCAAAAGGCATGAGGCAGAAACTTGCCTTCGTGAGGGCTTTAATCCATGATCCAGATATACTTATATTCGACGAGCCAACAATGGGTCTTGATCCAGCAACATCCAAGAACATCCGGGACTTTATCTTGGAATACCGCAAAGATAAGACTGTTGTAGTTTGTACGCATTATATGGAAGAAGCTGATTACCTCTGCGATAGGATAGGAGTACTCAACAACGGAAAACTCGTGACTTCTGGAACACCAGGAGAGTTAAAAACCCTTATTAAAAAGGAAAATATATTTGAGATAGAAGTCGAAAATCCAGAGAAAGTCATTGAAAATTTGAAAGACATTAAAATAATAAAGTCCAAAGGAAATAAGATCATCGTTTCTTGTACATATAAAGAATTAGGAGAGTTACTCGAGAGTTCTGAAGGTATAATAGGCATACACTCAAAGATTCCCACACTGGAAGATGTCTTTATAGAACTTACCAAGTGATAAAATGATAAAAAAGATAATAAAATGGGAGTTAAAGAGAATATTCTCTTCAAAAAGGTTTACAGCCGCATTTATACTCCAGTTTTTTCTGATAGTTCTGATCATACCTATGTTTACAGTTTATCTGGAGACACTTCAGAGCGGTAAGTTTTTCTCGATAACTCCGGGAATGAACGAGTTTATACCCATAGGAATGAATAGAAAATGCGAACTCTCTGAAATAATAGAGGAGTACGATCAATTTAGTTTAACGATTCTGGAAAAAAATGATGGCATGAAAATGCTGCAAAAGGGCAACATAGTTGCGTATATACTTGTTGACGATGATTTCGACCAGAAAATGCTCAAACTGGAAAATATCACTCTCCTGATCTATTACAATAACTCTGATAAGAGTTATGTTGCAAAATCTTATCTGGATTCTATTGTCAATGGTTTTTCAGATGGTTTAAGGAGAGCTAGAATAAGAGAATATGATATATCCTCCATCCTCATAGAAAAAAAAGATAGAAAGGATTTTGTTGCAGAAACAGAGAAACCTAAGACTGTGGAGGAAAAGAAAGAGACTGTACCGAAAGAGACTACCCCCATAGAAAAAGAGATGGTAGATATAAAGAGGCTAAAATTCTCTTTAAACAGGGAGTATATAATACTTCTGGTAATGCTTCTGCCTCTTTTCATGTCTGGAGGATTATTAACAGATTCTATTGTTTCCGAAAAGGAAAAGAAAACAGGAGAGATGCTTTTGGTACTTCCAACTAAAAGAAGGAACATCCTTCTCGGGAAGATGCTCGCCATATTTTTGATTACAGTAGTGCAGATAATTTTATGGATACTTATCCTTTATGGAGTTGGAAAGATTAGTAACATTTATACGATCTTTCCTTTAATGCTTGCTGCTTTTTTAGTTATAAATCTCAGCCTTCTTATCTCTGTTTACTCTCAGAACTACAAGGAATCTGCACTTTTAGTCACTGTTATTTATGTCCTCGTTTTTGCATTTATGTTTGGAACGTCCATACTTTATATATCTGAGTTGAAGATGTTGTCTCTTCTTTCACCCCTGTCTATGGTTATAGGTCTGGAAGAAGGAAGTTTGACTACTTTGGATACTATTTACGGAGTTTTACCGGCTCTTTCTTTTTCTTTTATGTCTCTAGCATTGTCGGTATATCTTTTTAGCAAAGATTCATTTTATTTTGGACCAAGACCAAAATTACTGGATTTGATACCAGATATATTTTCAAAGATAGGAAAAGGCAATCTTGCATCCTTCTTCCTGGGATGTCTCAGTGTTTTTGGAGCAATAATACTGGAGATTGCTGTTGGGGTCTTAATGTATTTCTTTCTGAACTTGGATGTAGGATTTGTTATATTTTTACTATCTATAGTTTTCATTGAGGAATATCTTAAATATTTAGCTATGTTGCCAAATAAAAGTAGATTCTCTGGCGTATTCGTAGGATTTGGCTTCGGATTTTTTGAAAATCTTCTCTCGGGATTTGTACTTTTTACAATGTTCTTTCCCGTGGAAATGATTCTTTTCAGAGTAATTCCTCTTCTCATACATATGAGTTCCTCCGGTATTTTAGGATATTTCAGGTACAAAAAAAAGACAAAATTAGGCTTTATTATTGCAGTTATAATCCATTTGGCCTATAACACAATTATACTGGTGAGTATATGAAGATAATGGCTTTAGCTTATAAAGAATTGAAAGATATCCTCTCAGAAAAGATATACATATTCGGCTTTTTACTTCAACTGTTTATAGTCATGGGTATTGTTCTCATAGGTTTTTCGTATAGCTATATTGCGCAGATAGAGGATAAGACAAGTGTGGCCACAAACGATACTGAATTCGCAAAGTTTTTGGCGCAAGATGAAGAGATCCTCTGTTTCTACAGTAAAAATTTCTTTGGTGATGCGTACGTACAGAATATAGAAAATGTTTTTTATGTTTATACAGAAGATGAAGATCTTTTTGATACTCTAAAAACAAAAATTGAAGAATATTATTTCAGATATGAGGACCCTTTAAGAAGCCCTATCTTAAAGGTAGATTTCATAAAAGAAAGGAGAGTTGTACCGGAGTTTATAGAGGTCATGTACAGTCTTTTGGTGCCTATCGTACTTCTTTTACCAGTATTTCTGTCCATGAACATGCTTTCAGATTCCATTGTAGGCGAAAAAGAAAGAAAGACATTTGAGATTCTTTTAGCCTCTCCTTTGACGAGATTTGAGATAATACTCGGAAAACTTGCCCCAGTAATATTCTTAGGTTTCTTTCAGGTTAGTCTCTGGCTCTTCGTTATAAGCAGAAAGAATGTGTATATAGAAAATATATTTGCATTGTATATATTTCTTTTAATCTTGATGATATTATTTTTCTCAGTGTCCGTGATATTCTCTATGCTTTCTTCGAACATAAGGGAAGCAAACATATATCTAACACTTTTTATGATGTTCCTAGCTTTTTTAATGTTCATTCCATTACCTTCTTTTGGGATTTTTAACAGTATGATTAAATACTCTCCCGTAGTGGGTATTGTTAAGATTACAACAAATGTAATTGATATATCCATACTCAAATATTTCATTATTTATCTTGTATCAGCTATGATAGCGATCTTTATTGCGAAAAATGTATTAGAAAAAGATGAAAGTTTAAAACTGTGATCGCATGAGAAAATATGTAGATCTTCCTCTCCATGGTGGAAAAGCTCCTTACTGGCTTGTGAAAAGGATGAAAGGTTTAGCTGCAGAGATATTCAAAATAATGATCAACGATTTCGGCACCGAAGAGAGCTTAAGAAGAATAGCAGATCCCTACTGGTTTCAGGCTTTATCATGCGTTCTCGGATTCGACTGGCACTCGTCAGGCACTACAACAGTAGTTTGCGGCGTTCTCAATGATGTTTTTTCTTCGGAACTTGGAATCCAGGGAGCAGGAGGCAAAGGCAGGGGAAGAAAGACTTTAAAGGAAATAGAAACAAAATCTGATTCCTTCGGATTATCGGAAAACAAGATGAAGACTCTTAAGTATGCAAGTAGAATGACAGCAAAAGTAGATTCTTCGTGCATTCAGGATTTTTACTCCATATACCATCATGCCATATACTTTGACGAAAAAGGAAGATGGTGCGTTGTGCAACAGGGCATGAATCCCAAGAGAGGATACGCAAGAAGGTATCAGTGGTACTGTACATCCAATTTTATTGACGATCCCGAAAACAAAGTATCAGGTATAAAAGAAAAAGACGTTCTCAATCTCGTTGACAAGGGCAGTGAAAAAGTGAGGATAACGAACCTTGACTTAGTTAAAACAGACATAAACAAGATAAAATCAGAGATCGAAAGATTATCCGTACCAAAAAATCAGGAGACTCTGGACATATGGACAGGGGAAAAAAGAGAGAGATACAACTCAATGCCCCTCTACATTCTGCCAAAAAAGGTGAATTGGAATGCTTTAAAAAAAGCGTATGAGCATGATCCAAAAAGCTTTGAGGAGCTTCTCTCGTTGGAAGGAATAGGAGGTGCGACATTGAGAGGATTGACATTAGTTTCCGATCTCATCTATGGTGAAGAGCCTTCATGGAAAGACCCTGTAAAGTACAGTTTTGCATATGGAGGGAAAGATGGAGTGCCCTATCCGGTCAATAGAGAAGCTATGGACAAATCGATAAATTTTCTCCACGATATTGTTAGGAATATAGAGAACAAGGAGAAAAAGAAAGTTCTTAAGAGATTGAAAGGTTTTGGTGTCCGGAGAAAATAAAATTACATAAAATTAGGGGCAAGAGATGATAACGATCGTTCATGCTGGAGAAGAATATATCAGATACATTCGGCAATTGTTTACAGAATACGCTGTTTCACTTGGATTTAAACCCATCAATTCATATCGATACAATCCTATAGAAGGAGCAGTATTCATGGAACTGAGATTATAGGACATGCATTTCTATTCTGCACAACTAAAAACATAGATATTTAAATTCTCACAAAAAAATAAAAACATGGAAAAAATAATAGGTTTTTGTGGATTGATCTGTAGTAAGTGTCCCGCGTATTTAGCAACGCAGAAAGATGACGATAATGAAAGAAAAAAAGTCGCCGAAATGTGGTCGAAAGAGTTTAATGCCAACGTGAAACCAGAAGATATCAATTGTGACGGATGTTTAGTCACAGAAGGGAAACTTTTCAGTCATTGTAAAGTTTGCGAAATAAGAAAGTGTGGATTGGAAAAAAATCTCAAAAATTGTGCTTATTGTGAAGATTTTGCATGTGAAAAACTTAATAAATTCTTTGAAATGGCTCCTGAAGCAAAAACGACTCTTGAAAAAATAAGAAAGGACATGTAAAATAATAAAGTGTGAACTCTGGACACAGAAGAGGTATTTACTTTTTTATACCACTTTATCATTAACTTTAAATACCCTCAAATGAAAAATGTTCCGTGATACGATGGATGCAAAACAAAATGAGCGATTACTTTTAATGATCCCGGGTCCTACGATGGTGGATCCGAAGGTTTTGAGAGCAATGTCAAAACCTATAATGCCGCACAGGGGAAAAGAATTCTCTGAGATGTTTTTAGAGCAGGCAGAAAGGATGAAACAGGTTTTTAGAACTAAAAATGATCTCTTTTTACTGGCTGGAAGTGGTACCGCTGCAATGGATGCAGCCGTTTCCAACACAATAAAACCTGGAGAAAAGGTACTGTGTATAATTTCAGGGAAATTTTCGGAAAGATTCACTGAGATCGTACAATGTTACGGGGGAGAAGCTTTAGAACTGAGTTTTGAATGGGGTAAAGAAATAGATGTTAATAAAGTAAAAGAAGCATTAGAAGAAAATGATGATATTAAAGCGGTTACTGTCGTTCATAACGAAACATCTACAGGTGTCAAAAACCCCATAAAAGTAATAGGAGAGATAGTCAAAGAGACGAATGCCCTCCTGATCGTGGATACGATCTCCTCACTGGGCGGCGATGATATTAACGTAGATGAATGGAACATCGATCTCTGCGCAACAGGATCGCAGAAATGTCTTGCTATACCTCCAGGAATAGCTGCTATCTCTGTATCCGAAAAAGCATGGAGTATTATCGAAAAAACCGATGGACACTCGTATTACCTGAATTTAGAAAAATACAAAAAGCACAAGCATCACGCCCCGTATACCCAGCCTGTATCGATGGTATATGGTTTGAAAGTTGCTCTTGACATGATATTTGAAGAAGGACTAGAGAATAGGATAGAAAGACATAGAAGACTTGCAAAAGCCACGAGAGAAGGTATTAAGGGCATGGGACTGAAACTTTTCCCGGAAAAAGAGGAGATATGCTCGAATACGGTAACGTCTCTGCGTGTTCCTGAAGGTGTGGATGATAAGAAAATAAGAGGAATAATGAAAGATAAGTACAATATAGTTATTGCTGGAGGGCAGGCTCATTTGAAAGGTAAGATAATGAGGATAGGGCATATGGGAAATGTCAGCAAAAGAGATATCCTCTGCACTCTGGCATCTTTGGAATTAGCTTTAAAAGAAGTAGGATTTAAAATAGAATTAGGAAGTGGGGTGAGAAAGGCTCAAGAAACTATGGATGGTGAGTAAATGGAAGAAAAAATAGCAAATCCAGCTCCATTAGGACTGGCAGCATTTGGTTTAACTACGTTGGTTTTGAACATAGTAAACGCAGGAATAGTCTCCGCAGAAAGCATAGGTATGGTACTGCCTCTGGGAATATTTTACGGGGGAATGGCACAGTTCGCGGCAGGAATGTGGGAGTTTAAAAAAGGAAACACCTTCGGTTCCACGGCTTTCTCGTCGTTCGGTGCTTTCTGGATAGCCCTGGGTACAATGATTTTGCTGGAAAACAATGGAACAATTGAAGCCGTACCAAAAGAAGGGCTCGCTGTTTTTCTCATAGCATGGGGGATATTTACAGCGTATATGTTCATTGGTACTTTAAAATTGACGAGAACACTGCAGGTAGTCTTTTTAACACTGACAATCCTGTTTTTCCTGCTCGCTGCAGGAGAATTTAACACGACGATACACAAAATAGCGGGATATGAAGGTATCCTCTGCGCGCTCTCAGCATTATATACGTCAGCAGCTATCGTTATAAATGAAACATGGGGCAGAGATGTATTGCCTCTCTAATTTTTTTATTCTTCTACAACTCGCTTCGCTTTTCCAGTAGATCTTGGTATATCTCCTATATTTACTATATTTACATCTACGGTGAGATTCAAAATCCCATAGATCTCTTGCTGGATCTTCTTTGCCAGAAGATTTTTGTCTCCTCTAAAGCCAGGGTCAGGCTCTACTCTCACCTTTAACCGAGTCATCACGCCCGATTTGTATTTAACGATCTGGTAGTTCTCGCTCGTACCTTCTGTTTTCATTATCGCTTCTTCTATCTGTTTCGGGAATACAATCACCCCTCTCACCTTCATCATGTCATCGGATCTTCCCAGGATTCTCACGTGTCTTGGAAGCGTTCTTCCACAGTTACATTCTTCTTCTATCAGAATAGAAAGATCTTTTGTTCTGAATCGTATTGACGGAAAAGCTTCCTTTGTAAGCGTTGTGAAGACAAGTTCTCCCTTTTCTCCGGGTTCCAGGACTTCACCCGTATCTGGATCTATAATTTCAACATAAAAATGATCAGTATTTATATGAAGGCCATCATGTTCCTTACACTCTGCGGATACTCCAGGTCCTATGATCTCTGTAAGACCATAGTTATCGAAGGCTGAGATACCCCATTTATCCTCTATCTTTTTTCGCATCTCGTCTGACCACGCTTCAGCTCCGCACATTCCTACCTTGAGTTTGAAATCTTTTTCTATATCGTACCCCTCTTTTTCCGCTACCTCGGCCATATATGCCAGATAGCTCGGGGTGCATCCTATGGCAGTCGTCTCGAAGTCTTTCATTAACTGCAACTGTCTCAGCGTATTTCCACTGGACATTGGGGCTACAAGAGCCCCGATTTTCTGTGCCCCCTTCTCAAATCCATGAGCCCCGGTAAATAAACCGTATCCAAAAGAATTCTGGTATCTGTCCTCTTTTCTTACCCCCGCCGTATACATTATTCGAGCCATTACCTCGCTCCACACATCGAGATCATTTTTTGTGTACGTCCCGACGACAGGTTTTCCTGTAGTTCCCGAAGAGGCGTGTAACTCTACTACCTCACTCATCGGGACGCATACCATACCGAAGGGATAATATTTCCTCAGTTCGTCTTTTGCCAGGAACGGAATTTTTTTAATGTCATCCAATGTTTTTATATCTCCAGGCTTCAATCCTGCCCCTCTAAACCTCTTATGGTATACAGCATTATCTTCATAAACTCTTTTTATAACAGCTTTCAATCTCTTTAACTGAAGTTTCTTCAATTCCTCAAGTTTCATTGTCTCTATTTTCGAATCCCAGTACTTACTTTCCATGTCAATGCCTCCTATTTATTAAGAATTTGAAGCAAAGTTTTTAAAGTTTCTTGTCATATTTATATTACTCTTGGGCGAGGACTGATTTGATCCGTGATAATCAGAGCAAACCGAGAGTAACACTGTATCACGATCCCGCTGTACGATTGGTGACTACAGAAAAGCGTGGAACAGAAAAGCCCCACACGAGAGTAGCAGGCTGAGAGAGGGTTCCCGAACTATGATGTTCTGTGTTAGTGTGATGGGCAAAATTTTTATTTGGGGGACAAGCTATTTAAATAAAACTTCCTATCTATAAATAACGTTTTTATTACCTCTTAGAGGATGATCGAATGAAAGCTTTAATTATCGCTGCTGGTGGCAGCACAAGGTTAAAACCGTTGACGTCCAAATGTCCCAAAACATTGTTGGATGTTGGAGAAAAGAAGGTAATAGATTTTATTCTCGATCCTCTTATATCTCTTAATCTTGAAATCCTTATCGTTACAGGGTACTATGGTGAAAAAATAAAGAACTATGTAAAAAAGAATTATAATCGGGACATATCTTTTATTCGCAATTCTCAATGGAAAGAAGAAAATGGTATATCTGTTCTTAAATCTGAAAAATATTTAAAAAATGAGGATAAATTTTTACTTTTAATGAGCGATCATATATTTAATCCCCGTTTTTTGAATGATCTTATAGAAAAAGATCCACAGGAGTGTTATTTATGCGTGGATACGAACGTAAATAATGTTTTTGGATTGAAAGAAGCTACAAAAGTTCATATAGAAAAAGACAGGATTCTGGACATAGGTAAAAATATTTCATATTATAACGGTGTAGACTGTGGAATATTCCTCACAACACCATATATTTTTGATGTACTGAAAGAAAATGTAAATATAGAAAATACTTTGAATAACGCTATGAAAAGATTCTCTACAGAAGAAAACCTCTATGCATATGATATAACGGGAAATTTCTGGATTGATATTGACACAGAGGAAGATTTAAGGGTTTTTTATGAATTCTTCGAAACCTACGGATGGGATAATCTCCAGACATATAAATAGAAAAATATCCATAAGAATCTCAAAGATTCTTTTAAAGACAGGGATAACACCTAATCATGTTTCTATCATCACTTTTCTTATAGCATTGTCGGCTGCATTCATGTTTTTACGGGGAAATATTATTTTGGGGGGTATTTTAACACAGCTAACGTCTATAATAGATGGTGTTGATGGAGAGATAGCAAGAATGAAAAATATGCAAACAAATTTTGGGGCATATTTTGATTCCATACTCGATAGATATGCCGATGCTCTGATTTTAAGTTCTATAACTATATTTCTGTATTTGGATCAGGAGGATTTCATAATAATATTGGTTGGTTTATTCGCGCTTATGGGAAGCCCGATGTCCATGCTTGGAAGAGAAAAATTTAAAGCACTGACAGGAAGAGAATACAGTTTTGAAAACGAAGGATTTTTGAAATATATCCCAATGACAAGAGATTTCAGATTGTTTATAATCTTTTTGTTCAGTTTAATAAACAGAGTTTATTATTCCTTGATAATAATAGCTGTTCTGACAAATTTAAAGACAATTTTGAGATTATTTATAGTAAAGAGGATATTGAAATGATTGGGGCAAGCACATTGATCGATCTTCCTTTAAATAAATCCCTAGAAGAATTCAAAAAATTAGGGCTAGATTTTGCCGAGATAAGATCAGATCTAATTGAAGAAGAGATAAAATCCGAGTTTGAGTTTACTGTTGTACATTCACCCATCTTTGACATCAATTTAGCATCTTTAAATGATTTCATAAGAGAAGCGAGTCTGAAAACTCTAAAAAAAGCATTGAATCTTGTGTATAAACAGGATATTGGAGTAAAAGTCTTTGTAGTGCACTGCGGTCATTTAACGCACGATCTTAACGAAAGCTATCTCAAAAGGGCACGGGTTTCTCTAAAAGAATCTCTTCAAGAATTGATAGTAAAAGGAGAAAATTATGGAATATTAATCGGAATTGAGAACTCGCAGAAAAAAAGAGATAGGGTTTTGATTAAACATCCTGAGGATTGTATTAAAATAAAAGAAGAGATAAATTCTGATTTTTTAAAGTATGTATTTGATCTTGGGCATGCAAATACATGGGGAATTGATTTAAAAAGGGCTATAGATATCTTAGGGAAAGATCTGGTCCTTCTTCATCTTCATGATAATTTTGGAGATGCAGACTCGCACTTGCCATTAGGAGAAGGGAATATAGAGTTCAGTATTATCAAAAATGAAAAAAGACCTATGACATTAGAAATGAAATCTTTCGAGGATTTAAAGATCAGCCTCAGATATCTAAATCTTTTAAGAGATACATCTCCTTAGCTTCTTCAAGATTGTCACACACCTTCAGAATAACTCTATTTTCCTTAGACTCATCTGGGAACAGAACTGCTCCTTTTTTTGCTGAGAAATGCATCCCGTATCTTCCAAAAGATACCGCATGTAGCTCTCCCATACAGGTAACGAAGTGATTATTATCTTCTACGCACACCCAGTCAGTCTTTTTATGAAACTCGAAAATCGTACTTTTCCTGTTTTTTATTTCCTCATCCGCGTACCATAATTTCGGATTTTGTGCATTTAAAAAGATCCAAAATCCAAAGTAAACTTTTTGTGGAAACGAAGCGTTGTTCTTTAACACAATTTTTGGAATCAAGAGATCTCCTTTCTTTGTATAAAAACATTCGAGAGAAAGATTTTTCAACTTTTTACTGATTACGTCTGCGGAAAGCCTGTATCCATCTTTTATTTTTTCCATCGAAAATTTTTCTTTCCCCAGGGGATGTGTGCCCCATGATTTTTCAGAAACTGTCGGGAATATCCCTCCATAAAATGGATTAAACCAGATAAATTCTTTTGGAGTGGGGTATGTGGAAAATAGTACCTCTTTTCCATCTTTCTTCAGACTGTAAATAGAGCCAGCATACTCCGGCGATACTTTGAAATCTATATCGCCGTTAAACTTTGCCAGAACTATATCTTTTTCAAGGTCAAACTTATCTGTAGAGATCTGTATTTTCTTCTTCTCCAATTTCTCAGGAGCCTCAGTAAATTTTTTCTTAAATTCTTTATTGTATCCTAAAACAAAATTGTGTTCTCCATTGTATATTAATTTTCCTTCAATCTTTTTGTTTATCAGATTTTTTATCGATACTTCAAAATCAGTTTCTATAACTTTGGGATTTATCTCTATATCGAGCCAGTCTTTAAGATCAGGACTCTCTTTCTTTAAATGAGAGAAAGTTACCGTGTTATCTCTTTCAAAGAGTATATCGGATCGCCATGCGGATGTATCAACTCTTTTGAATTTTTTCCATTCTATGCGGAGATTCTCATTCTTATTTTCATACTGCATCCAGTTCTCCTTTAATTCTCTAAAGGCTCCAAACTCAACCTCTGCACTGGTTACTTCTACTATCTTCTCGACAGGTAGTACCATTTTTTCAAATCTTTTTGGCTTTATACGGGCCTTGATAGGTTTGCCTGTTTTATATTCTATTTTTAAACAATTTTCAAGCTCAATTTCTTTTGAAAACTCTTCTATGTAAAATTTTACTTTTTTTCCTTCTATTGCATAGTTAAATTTTGAATCTTTTATTTTTGAAGGAGGATATCCTATTATTCTTTCCTCTATTTCAAAAACTTTCTCATTATCATAAAAAGTTAGTTTTCCTCCTTTAAGATCGATTTTGCAGGAAAATTTACTGTTATCAACATACACTTTCTCATTTTTTCCGTGAACAAGAAAATTTTCGGCATATCTCAGATATAATGTCTTTTCACCCACTTTTGCAGAATATATTCCCTCCTCTGGAAATTTTAAGTCTATTTTAACTCCTTTTTTCTCTCCTTTTTTAACATGAATTTTTTTCGAAAAAAGCTCCGATTCTATATTTATCTCTGAATCTTCTTTCTTATTTTCGATTATGACATAAAACTCTGATTTTTTCTTATTGAAATATAAATTCTCAGGGTACGAAGAAACATTGATCTCTTTTTTAACAACTTTGCATTCTAATTTTATTGTTTCCCCATTAGAAATTACGTACACGTATTCTTTCTCTTTTTTACTTTCTTTCTCAATATTTTTCTTTCCATCGATCTCTATTTTTTCATCATCAAGAATTATGTGTCCCTTAAAATCAAGATCAAGAATTATCTTGGAGTCTTTTGAGTACATCAAAGCCTTGAAATTCTTTTTTTCGATACCGCAAATGGACGAATTCTCAGAGTCTATATAAACTTTGAAGTCTTTGAATTTGTAACTCCAGATTTTCTCCCCAAATTTTTCGTAAGTATCTTCCTTTAGTTCTATTTCTCTCTGAAGTGAATCGTACCAATTCTTCTCCAATTTAGCAACGAGAGGTATAAAACTGACCATCTCTCCATCTGTGTCTGGAATCCAGAAAAAGCCGCATTTCTTGTATACTGGAATAGCTTTCATGTTTCCAGCCCACGTATCCAGGGTTACTTTTTTGTATCCAAGATCTATGCTCTTTCCCATACATTTTCTTACCAGAATTTTTCCAAATCCCCGTCCATGATACGTTGGATCAACATTCAAAAACGGCAGATTCACTGTATCCTTATCTTCTTCGATAAAAGTGCAGATTCCAACTATTTTATTATCCTCTTCTATTAAATAAAACTCTATATATTTCGATTCATGATACCAGTCTAATACATCCTTTTCATCTAGGATTATTTCTTCTAGGCCGGTGGGCCACCCTCCCTGGCTCTTTTCGATCATCTCAATGACTTTTTTTGCATAGTCATCGGTAAAGGAAATTAATTTCATAGAAGAAGGGTAAGGGAACTTCTTTTATAAATTTTTTGCTATAACTCAACACTATAACTCTGATACATTTATTATTGTCGTTGACAGATTGATACAAAAATTTAAAAATAATAGAACCATATAAAATAAAGAATCTACACATTTCTATATTCTATAAGGTGATAAAGAATGAAAAAAACTAAACATATCGGAATAGTTGCGTGTAGCGCAGAAGGAGCAGCTCTCTGTTATCGAACAATCTGCATAGAAGGAGCACACTTTATGGGGAGACATGCACATCCTGAAGTTACCATGCATACATTTCCCCTGAGTAAATATATGAGATACATAGATGTCGGCGATTGGAAAGGTGTAGCTGATTTAATGCTGTCTTCAGCGAATAACGTGGCAAAAGTTGGAGCAGATTTCGCGATATGTCCTGACAATACAATTCATCAGGCATTTGACCTTGTTGTCAAGAAATCACCAATTCCATGGCTTCATATTGCTGAGGAAGTTGCGGCTGAGGCAAAACGTCGAGACTATAAATGTCTTGGAGTTCTAGGCACGCGTTTTTTGATGGAGGGCCCGGTTTATCCTACTAAACTTGCTGCCATGGGCATTGAGTATAGAATTCCCGAGGTGGAGGATCGAAAGCGTATTAATACTATTATTTTCAATGAACTTGTTTACGGCAATTTTACCCCGGAAGCTCGTGCATATTTTAAGGAGGTAATCGATAGATTAAAAAACCAGGGCTGTGATGCCGTTGTTCTCGGCTGTACTGAGATACCATTGTTAGTAACTCAGGAAGATTCACCCCTGCCGATACTGGATTCCACACGATTATTGGCAAGGGCTGCCCTGAGAAGAGCAGTCGAGACAGTGACTCAATAAGAATATGCGCTACACATCCAAATGAGAAACTTCAGATAATCGTATATTCTATTAACATCAAAAAGATAATGCAAATCATCTCATGGAAAGCCATCCCCTGCTTTTATATTTTTCCTGCAGTTTGGAGAGCAGTTCCTTTTCATGATTATTTATTACTCCCTTTTCAAGATCGAATTTTGAAGAAAATCCAAATTCCAGGGCTTCTATAACTTCTTTTTCAGATACTTTTCTATTTAAAGCCTTTTCAAGAGTTATTACTCTCTCTTCAGTATTTTTAAGCATTTTATCTCTTATTTTCTCGTCAGATATCTTCAAAACAGAAAAAAGAGTTTTCAGGCTTGTAGAGTACATGAATGTACCGTGCTGCAAGATCACTCCTTTTTTTCGGGTCTGTGCAGATCCTGATATCTTTTTTCCATTTATAAGAACATCATTTATAGGTGAGAATCTTCCTTCTATTCCAAAATATTCAAGAGATTTTACCAAACAGGAACATATCTCTTCGTAGCTTTTTTCTATACTATGCCTGAAATCTTCTTCTTTTAGAATGATAGAGTACGTAATTTCTCCAGTATAATCGTGAAAAACAGCACCTCCCCCCGTTATCCTTCTTACACACTCTATCCTGTATTCTTTACATCTTTTTAGGTCAATTTCCTGTTCAGCTGACTGGAAATATCCTATTGAAACGCATGAAGGTTTGAACCTGTACAGTCTAAATGTATTTTCTCCTTTTCCATCAATTAGCGAGAGCGTTATAGCTTCATCTAAGGACATCTGATAAGCGCCATCTCTTTCTATAACAGGGATGTACCTCAGTTTCATATAATAAAATCTTCAGAGTATACTTTTAAGCCTTCTGGTGTAATTTCTATAGTTTTTGTCTTTGTAGAATGATCCACTCCTCTCATCTTTCGAATTTCTATGCCCCTGATTCTCGCTGCGCCCTTCTTTTTGTAGTATAAAGAGATTATCCCCTGAAATACGTATCCTCCTACGCCGTAGTCCGAGTTTTCCTCTTCTGCATCTGTGACTTCAGAAATTACTAAAGACGTACATTCTAACTCTCTTAGTAATGTTGAAAGCTTCAGGATCTTTTTTCTACTTTCTTTTTCTTTTAATCCAGCTGTAAGTACAGAAAGGGAGTCTATTACCATCCTTTTGGCATTTATATCCGAAACGGCCCTTTGAATTGTATTTATAAGATTGTCGATGTCGATATCTGCTTCTTCTATTTTCAGTGGGATCGGTGGAGTTATTGTCCTGAATTTGTTTTCCCTTTCAAACTTTTTTAGATCCCAGCCGAAATTCAGATAGTCCTCGTATAAATCTTCTGAATCTTCCTCTAGGCTTATGAGAATTCCATTTTCAGAGTTTTGTATGCCTTCCATCAAGAACTCGACACCCAATGTACTCTTACCAGTACCTGTAGCGCCTGTGATTAAAATTGTTCTTCCTTCAGGTATTCCGCCGTTCAGCATCTCGTCCAATCCAGGGATTCCTGTTTTTATGATATTCATTTTTTTATCCCCTCCAGAATATTCAAGCTAAGATCAAAATCTTTTATTAGTCCAGATACAAGCTTTTTATCTATAATGATTCTTGCCTTCATTTCACTGAAAGTAAAAACGCCTGGAGACGCAACAAAAAATGTATAAATTACTTCACTGTTATCCTTGATGATAACATCTGCCCCCTCATACCCCGGATACTCAAAAACAGACATATTGTCGAATGCATAAGCGTTGGGAGCTCTTATCACCGTTTTAGCCTTCGTACTTTTTAGTTCATCCTTGTAAGCCCCTATAAAAGAATCAAGGTCAGAAACTGTGCATCTGAGATTTTTTGAATCTGCGATCAGAGTTTTTATATAAGAGGCAACGTTTATACTTCCGACCACCGTCCATGTTCCCATCTCTGCCATGTCTTCCTCAACGTTACTTTTGAATATAGGTTTTAGCTCATCAGTGAGTTTTTTCTTCAAGTTTTTTCTTTTATCATTTTCATTTTCCTGTTCTTTTTTTATCTGCATCGTCCTTTTTTCCAGAGCCTTTTCAGGAGACATAGCCATGTGCATTCTGGGTTTTCCCGATACAGAGATTATAAATCCGAATCTTTCCAGATTTTGTAGTACTTGATATATCTTTGTATATGGGATTCTTGTAACATCACTTATTATCCTTGCTGAAATTTTGCCTCGTTCCAGAAGTGCTAAGTAGGCTTTGGCTTCATACTCCCCTAAACCAAACTCTTTCAGTGTGTTTATAACTTCTTCTGGTTCCATAGAATTCGCTCCTTTATATATATTATGTACTAACCTATTATTAACTTTTCGGAGAATACAATATATAAAGTTTATGTAAATAATGTTTTCTTTGCTATATATTATGAAAGATAATATCAAACTGTCACAAGAATCTCTTCTCTTTTTCTATGAATATTTCAGGTTCTACAGTCAGAGAACATCTGAGGAAAAGTGAAAATAAAATTGTTAATCTAATTCTTGGTGAAGGTTAAGTCCGTTCATCTTCGATAGACAGGTTTTTATATAGAGAGAGTTTAATAGTATAGGGATTGCAATGAGATCTGATATCATCGAGAAACTTGTAAGTGTGGGGCTTACCGAAGAAGAGATAAGAAAAAAGATAGAAGATAAAAAAAAGGAAATGGAAGGACTTTTGACAGAAGAGGGGATACTCTCCATAATTGCCAGTGAATATGGAATAACGTTGGAAAATGAGATAGAAGAGCTGAAAATAAATGATATAGTGGATGGATTAAAAGATGTAAATATTACCGCTAAAGTTCTGGCCGTTTACCCTGTAAAAGAGTTAGAAGGGAACAAGAAGGTAGCCAATATTTCAATAGGCGACGAAACAGGGAAGATAAGGCTGACTTTGTGGAATGAACAGTGCGATTATCTTTCTGAAATTAAAAGAGATGATGTTATAGATATCGTCGGAGCTATATCTAAAAGGGGGATGAAAGATACTGAGCTTTCTTTGGGATATAAAGGAAAAATAATAGTTAATCCAGAAGGTAAAAAAATTACTTTAGAAAAAAAGGAGCCTTCAAGAAAAAGTATAATCGAGCTTAAAAAAGGGGACAGGTATACGGAGATAAGAGGTACAGTAGTAAAACTCTATAGATTGAGAATCTATGAGGGATGTCCCGATTGCTTCAGGAGGGTAGAGTTCAAAGATGAAAAGAAATACTGTAACTCGTGCAATAAGTTCGTGGAAAGTATTTACATACCTATATGTGAGATAGGTGTTGACGACTCTACGGGATATATAAAATGTATACTCTTTGGGAATGTAGCTGAGGAACTTTTGGGAAAAGAAGGAGATGAGCTCTATTCATCTCTAACAGAACTTTCTAAGAAAACATACTCGTTAAAAAAAGCGGAAGAGGAGTTCATCTTCGAAAACTTTTATTATCTTCTGGGAAAGGAAGTTTTGATGAGCGGAAGAGTGGAGGATAATGAATTTCTTGGCTTGGAATTCAGGATGTATGCGTTAAAAAAGTTTGACGAGCTTAAGGAAGCATATAAGGTCTTGGAGGGTATGGAATGAGATATTATAGCATAGAAAAAGATATTGTTGAGATAAAAGAAGATGACAAAAGAGTAAGTATCGTGGGAACTGTCGTGAGGAAAAATACTACAAAATACTCAATGATCGTAGACGACGGAACAGGTGAGATAGAAGTTTATACAGATACTCTTTTTGATATAGGAAACCTTGTCAGGGTTATAGGAAGGATCTTTAAGGATGATACTTCGAGGCTGTGTATAAATGCCGAGATAATTCAGGATTTTTCAGGTTTTGATGTCGCACTCTATCAAAAAGTTAGAATTATGGAGGGAAAACTATGAAAAAAAGAATGCCGTCAACAAGAACAAATCTGGAGGAGATAGTGCGTGGATATTACGTAAAAGACGAGGAAGACTTTGCCCCCAATTATCTGATAACAGAGAATTATAAGAAGATCTATAGGGCTAAAACCGTTGTGACCGTTTTCAATGATCCCTTTATCTCTGAAGACGAAAGTTACGGTAGAGTCCTGTTGGATGACACAAAAGAAACAATCTGGGCATATTTTTTCAGAGAAAACACGGCGATCCTTAAAGATATCTCAAAGGGGGATATAGTACAGGTAGTGGGAAAGATATATGAGTGGAGAAACGAAAAACAGTTAAGCGTGGAGGCTGCCTCCAAAATATCTCCAAATTTCTGGATTTTACACAGGCTTGAACTGGTAAAATACAATAAACATCTAAAAGAACAGTTAAAAATAGCTGAAAAAATAAAATCTGAAGAAAAGAATCTAAAAAAAGCGAAAGAAAAGGCAGAATCTATGGGAATAAATCCAGAGATAATAGAGGCATTATACGAAAGAGATTACGTAAAAGAAAAAGATGTAGATATAACATTAATAAAAGATAAAGTCCTCTCTGTTATAGAGAGATTAGATGAAGGCGAAGGTGTGGAGTTAGACGATCTTATTCCAGAGATAGACGAGTTTTCGCCCGAGGAAATAGAAGCAGTTGTAAGGGATCTTCTTTCCCAGGGAGAGATATTCGAGCCAAAGATAAACAGGTATACGAAAGTTTAGTAAAGATGACAGGCGACATAGTGGTTTTTTCCCACCTTTTTTAACTCAGGCTCCTGAGTTTCACAGATCTTACCTACCTTTTTAAAACATCTTTCATGGAACCTGCATCCAGACGGCGGATTGATGGGACTGGGAACATCTCCTTCCAGGAGTATCTCTTTGCTTTTTATTTTTGGATTTGCAACTGGAACTGCTGAGAGCAACGCTTCAGTATAGGGATGTTTCGGATTGTTAAAAAGTTCTTTTTTTGATGCCATCTCTACTATTTTCCCTACATACATCACAGCCACCCTATCGCAAATATGTTTTATTACACTGAGGTCGTGAGTTATAAAAAGACAGGTAAACCCAAACTCCTTTTGAAGATCCTGCATTAAGTTCAAAATCTGAGCCTGTATAGATACATCCAAAGCTGAGACAGGCTCGTCAGCTACTATGAACTCCGGATTGACAGCCAATGTTCTTGCGATTCCTATTCTCTGTCTCTGACCTCCAGAAAACTCATGGGGGTATCTATTCATCTGCTCTGCAGTCAATCCTACCCTCTCCATAAGTTCAAGAACTTTTTTTTCTCTTTCTTTCTTTGGATACAGTTTATGGACCTCCATAGGCTCGGATATAATTCCACCAACAGTCATTCTCGGATCCAAAGAACCGAACGGATCCTGATAGATTATACTCATCTGCTTCCTATATTTTCTCATCTCAGATCTATCTAGGTGTGTTATATCTTCTCCTCTATAGAGTATCTTTCCAGAATCAGGCTCATAGAGTTTTAAGATAGTTTTCCCACATGTCGTCTTGCCGCATCCACTTTCCCCTACAAGCCCCAACATTTCTCCTTCCTCTATGGCAAATGACACATTGTCCACAGCCTTGACTATATCAGGTTTCTTCATGAAACCTCCACCAATATTGAAATATTTTTTTAATTCTTTGATCTCAAGTATTGTCATGGTAACTCCTCCAGATAGCATCTAGATAAGTGATTTCCTTCTCTTTTTTTTAGAGGAGGCTCTTCTTTTGTACATATATCCATTGCATATGGGCATCTCGGATAGAATTTACATCCTGGAGGCATTTCTATAAGATTTGGTACAGTTCCTTCAATTATCTGAAGTCTTTCAATATCGATATCCAATCTGGGGATCGCTTTATTCAGTCCTACTGTATAAGGATGGAGAGGATTTTCAAAGATATCTTCTACTCTTCCATACTCCACGATCTTGCCAGCGTACATTACAGCTACATTTTTACATGTTTCAGCTATTACCCCAAGGTCATGAGTTATAAGAAGAACAGCGGCTGAAAAATCTTCTTTCAATTTATCCATAAGTCTCAGTATCTGAGCCTGGATTGTAACATCCAGAGCTGTTGTCGGCTCGTCAGCTATTAACAGCTGGGGATTACAGGAAAGTGCCATAGCGATCATCGCCCTCTGTCTCATTCCTCCCGATAGTTGATGAGGATACTCTTTTATCCTTTTTTCAGGCTCAGGAATGCCTACAATTCTGAGCATCTTTATAGCCTTTTTTCTTGCTTCTTTTTTATCCAGATCTTGATGGAGCTGTATAACTTCCATCAACTCACTGCCAATAATGAAGACGGGATCTAAAGAGGTCATAGGTTCCTGGAATATCATAGATATCTTGTTTCCCCGTACCTTCTGCATCTCCCTTTCCGATTTTTTTACCAGATCTTCTCCTTCGAGATATATTTTTCCGTCTACAATTTTGCCAGGTGGATCTGAAATGAGTCTTATGACTGATAGTGCTGTCACTGATTTGCCGCATCCCGATTCGCCGACGAGACCGAAAGTCTCTCCTTTGTCAATAGAAAAGCTTACTCCATCAACAGCCTTTACTACACCATCATCTGTAAAAAAATGAGTTTTAAGGTCCGAGACTTCAAGTAGTTTTTTGCTCATAGTTTTGCGCCTCCTTTTAGTCTAGGATCGAGTGCATCTCTCAAGCCATCGCCGAGGAGATTTAATGATATAACTGATAGTAATATGGCTACACCAGGAAATGTAGCAGCCCACCACGCACCTGTAACGAGGTATTTTCTGGCAATGGATAAACTTAAACCCCACTCGGGAGAAGGCGACTGTGCTCCCACGCCTAAGAAACCAAGAGCAGCAGCATCGAGTATAGCTGTTGCCAGCATTAGTGTTGAATACACGATTATGGGAGACAGGGAATTGGGTAGCACGTGCTTAAAGATTATCCTTGATGTGGATGATCCTATGGCATGTTCTGCCTCTATGTACTCTGTCTCTTTAATGACAAGTACCGCTCCCCTCATCACTCGTGCCATCTGAGGGGTATATACTACTCCTATGGCAAGCATCGCCTTATCGATCCCTCTGCCAAGTGTACCTGCTATTACCAACGCGAGGAGAAGAGCAGGATATGCAAAGAGTATATCTACTATTCTCATGAGTATACTGTCTATCTTACCCCCAAAATACCCTGCTGACATACCCATAGATGTCCCTACGATTAGAGCAAATCCCAGAGCGACAAATCCAACACTGAGCGTAACTCTGCCCCCGTAAAGAATCCTTGAAAGTAGGTCTCTACCCAGATAGTCAGTTCCTAGATAATATCCCGGTATACAATCATCGGACCAGAATCCGGGCTTGCCTCCACGATCGAGATCGGCGTCATATGGGCCATGGGGAGCAAATATAGGTGCACCTATACAGAGGATGAATATTGCTAGAAGCATGGCAAGACCTACCATAGCTGTCTTGTTCTTTTTCAACTGTTTTATAGTGTCCTGCGTTCTCGTTCTACGTTTAAATTTCGTATCTTTCGCCATGATGATCACCTATATCTAATTCTTGGATCTATATACAGGTATAAAATATCTGTAGCTAGATTTACCAGCACAAATACTGTAGCAAAAATTAATGTAAATCCCTGGACTACAGGATAATCATAAGCAAGTATTGCATCAGCTATGTACTTACCAAGTCCTGGAAGAGAGAATATTGTTTCTGTAAGAACGGCACCGCCCATAAGTAGACCGATATTCATCCCGATTACAGTGACTATTGGGATCAGTGCATTTTTTATAGCATGTTTGTAAACAACCGCCCTTTCGGAAAGACCTTTTGCTCTTTCCGTCCTGATATAGTCCTGCCTTAAAACTTCGAGCATGGAAGATCTCGTCATTCTTGCTATCGTCGCCATAGGTATGGTAGCCAGTGCTACCGATGGCAGAATAAGATGTTTAATACTGTCTACAAGTGCTGTCCCGTTAAGTGTTAGGATACTGTCAAGGATATACAGTCCTGTTATTCTTTCAAGTTCGATTCCTGCTGTTAACCTTCCTCCTACAGGTGTTATTCCAAGTTTGACACTGAAGATAAACATTAACATAAGCCCCAACCAGAATACAGGCATAGATATCCCAAAAAGAGCCCCAATCATAACACCATAATCAGCAGCTGAATATTGATGAACAGCAGATATTATACCCGCAATAATTCCAATAACAGAGGCTATTATCATCGCAATTAGAGATAATTCCAGTGTCATAGGTGCCCTCTCCATGATTTCACGACTGACAAACTCACGAGACTCTATTGATCTTCCAAAGTCTCCTCTTACAGCCATCTTGAGCCATATATAATATTGAACATAAATAGGATCGTTGAGATGATACTTCTCTCGTATTTCTTCGATTTTTTCAGCAGTTGCATGCTGACCTAAAAGGTTTATTGCGGGATCTCCGGGTGCTGCCCTAACTAATACGAATGTAATTAAAGATACTCCAAGCAATACAATAACGAGCATTGCCAACCTTTTTAAGACATATTCCTTCATATATTTGCCTCAAAAAAGAAAAAAAAGAAAGAATTTACTCTTCTAACCACACAGGATAGAAGAACTTTCTGCTTGTTGGATGTATAATGTAGCCGTGCACCGTACTTAGGAAAGCGAGGTTCTGATTGGAGTGAGCTATGAACACGTGCGAACACTGCTCCGTAAGAAGTTCATTTGCTTCTTCGTAATACGCAGCTCTCTCTGCCTGGTCGAACGTCAAAAGCGCTGCATCTAAGAGGTCTTGGAATTTTTCATTTCTCTTGAATGCGACGTTTCCAGCACTTCCCACAGTAGCTTTATCCTCTCCATAAAGGACATTCAGGAAGTTATCAGGATCACCGTTGTCACCTGTCCAACCTAGCATGCACGCCTGATGCTTTCCCTCTTCAGTCTCCCCGAGATACGTACCCCAATCTTCTGTGAAAAGTTCGACCTCAATTCCTACAGCAGCGAGGTCACTCTGTATTGCCTCGGCTATTTCAGTAGGCGTAGGGAAATACGGTCTTGAAACAGGCATGTACCACATTGTTACTTTGAATCCGTCTGAATATCCGGCATCCGCTAAGAGCTGTTTCGCCTTCTCTGGATTGTATGGGTATCCCACGATATCGGCATTCCATCCGAACAATGAAGATGGCTGTCCCTGCGTTGCAACACTGGCTGCTCCCTTGTACAGGTTTCTAACAATAGATTCTTTATTAATTGCATATGCTATAGCATGTCTTACACGAATGTCTTTGAAGGGCTCGAAAGCTCCAGGTACATCGGCTTCTTCACCCGCATCCCACTTTCCGTTTTTATTGGCGTCTACATAACCTTCTCCACAGTTCAGTGCTACGTATCCAACATTCATTCCCGCCTGTGAAATTAATTGTAGATCAGCATCTGCTTCTATAATGGCGAGCTGCGATGGATCGACGTGCTCCATTCCCTGGATTTCTCCTGTCTGTAGTGCCATAAGTCTTGCTGAAGGATCTGTTATGACTTTAAATATCAACTTGTCCAAGTAAGCTCTTCCATCCCAGTAGTCTTCAAAGGCTCTGAGAGTTATGTGATCGTCTTTTACCCATTCTACAAACTCGAATGGTCCTGTACCAACAGGATTCTTGAAGTAATCGTCTCCATAGTCTTCAGCAGCTTTTTCACTGACAATACAAACAGTAAACATTGCAAGGCTGGTCATCATTGAAGAATTGGGGTTCTTCATGTGGATAGCAACTTTGTAGTCGTTTATCTTTTCTACACTTTCTATATCAGTGAACATCCAGCCCCAGTATGACCAATTACCTTTATCGTGGTACCAGTTGTTTTCGTCGTACTGTCTTGCAAATGAGAATACAACATCATCCGCTGTCATTTCGCCATAGTCGTAGTGGAATTTAACACCCTCCCTAAGATTGAATGTAATCGTTTTCTTGTCATCTGAAACAGTCCAGTCTGTAGCAAGACATGGTTTTATGTTCGTTGTCCCGCTATCATACTGCACAAGACCTTCGTGTATGTTGTCCATTCTCTGAATAGACTCACCGTCTGTAACATCTGCCGGATCAAGTCTTACAGCATCTCCGCTGGAACCAAAAACTAATGTTCCGCCATATTTGCTCGGTGCTTCAGTAGGTGCAGGTGTTTCTTCTTTTTCACTTATGCATCCACTCAAAGTCGAAGCTACCATTACGGCCACTATTAAGAGGCCCATCCATTTCCATTCTTTTTTCATTTTTTTTACCTCCTTTTACTATTCATAAGTAATTGACATAAATCTATTTAAAGTTTTCGATTACACAGCGTAGAACTAAAAAGATTTACCACTGAAATTAGTATATCTCCTTAAGAAATTTCTTAGGACATCTTAGGGAAGGTATAAAAATGGGATAGAGAAAGTTTTTTCATGAGACTTAAAGTAAGACCTTTGGATCTGGATGCTGCTGGCAAAACTATCGTTATTCTGAATGAATTAGACGCTTTGGAATTGGGGCTTCATTCTTTGGATAGAGTTTGTATAAACGATAAACTGACAGCTATAGTGAACACCAGCTCTAAATTTGTAAAGAGGGGAGAAGCTGTCGTATATGAAGAGATCAGAGAGATTTTAAACTTAAAAGATAATCAAGAGATAGATATAAATCCAATTACAACTTTTAAATCTAAGGAGCATATAAGAAATAAGATAGATGGCAGGGAATTAGAAGAAGAAGAGCTTAAAGAAATTGTAAGGGATGTTGTAGACAGAAACTTGAATGACCTGGAGTTAGCTGCATTTATTACAGCTTTGTATATTAAGGGATTATCCAAGAAAGAGATAGAGGGATTAATAAAAGCTATGACGGAAACAGGTAACGTATTGGATATAAAAAGAGACATAATTGCAGATAAACACAGTATTGGGGGAGTTCCGGGAGATAAAACTACCATGCTTTTAGTCCCTGTAATTGCGTCCTCAGGACTTACTATTCCAAAGACATCTTCAAGAGCAATAACATCTCCCGCTGGAACTGCGGACAGAGTAGAGATACTTGCCAATGTAGAGTTAGAAAAAGAAGAGATAGAGAAAGTGGTAGAAAAAACTAACGGTTGCATGGTCTGGGGAGGAGCATTGGACCTCGCACCTGCAGACGATCTTTTTATACAGATAGAACACCCTTTACATTTAGATCCCATGCTCATGCCCTCGATTTTAAGCAAGAAGAGGGCGGTAAATGCTACTCATGTAGTCATAGACATACCTGCTGGCATGGGTGCAAAAATACAAACTTTTTCAGATGCTAAAAAATTAGCCGACGATTTTATAAGCATCGGAAAAGACTTGGGTATGATCATAGAGTGTGGAGTTACGTTTGGTGAACAGCCCATAGGCCATACGATAGGGCCGGCACTGGAGGCCAGGGAAGCGTTAAATACGATAATGGGCAATTTTTCTCACGATCTTGTTGATAAAGTTACATCGTTAGCAGGAATACTATTAGAAATAACAAAAAAATCTGATAACGGAAAAGATTTAGCATTTAGACTTCTCAAAAACAAAGCAGAAGATAAATTAAGAGAGATAATAGAAGAACAGGGAGGAGATCCGAAAATAACACCAGAGGATATAGAGATAGGTGAAAAAACACTTACTGTACACTCAAAGAGGCACGGGAAAGTCATAAGGGTGAGCAATGCTCAGCTTGCAAAACTGGCAAACACGTTAGGATGTCCAAAGGATAAAAAAGCTGGCGTCATAATCCATAAAAAGCTCGGAGAAATTGTCAAAGAAAATGATCGTTTACTAACGTTGTACGCTGAAAAAAATTACAAACTGGAAGCAGCCGAAAAGAAACTTGGAGACATGGAACCCATAGTAGTAGTTGATAACCTTGAGAAATACATGCTCACTAAAAAATTTCCAGAAGAGAGGGTATTGTTTTTGAGGACGTGAAGATATAAAAACAACCATAACAATTCTAAATCATATGCTGAGTACTTTATTTTATCCGAAGAGCATAGCTGTTATAGGGGCTTCGGAGAAAGAAGGTAAAGAAGGGAATGTGATAATGAAAAACCTTCTTACCTTGGGGTATAATGGAAAAATTTATCCAGTAAATCCAAAATATGAAACTGTTTACAATATAAAATGCAAAAAGATTGAAGAACTCAGTGTTGATCTTGCTGTAATTGTTACCCCTCCAGAGACAGTAGTTGGGATAGTTAAAAGTTTAAAAGATCATGCAAAAACTGCGATCATAATAACGGCTGGATTTTCTGAAGGAAGTGAAGAGGGTAAAAAAAGAGAGAATGAACTAAAAAAAGCCATAAAAGAAACAGGAATAAGAGTTTTAGGGCCGAATACTGTCGGGATCTTAAATACCGAAAATAATCTCACAACGACATTCGCAGAGCTAAAAGAACTAAAAAAGGGAGATATCAGTTTTATATCCCAGTCAGGTATCGTTTTGGGAGTTATTCTTCTGAAATGCATATCCAATAATTATGGGATCAACAAGGTAGCATGTTTTGGAAATAAGATAGACATTGACGAAGTCGAGTTTTTAAAATATTTCTTTGAAGATAAAAAGACCAGGGTCATAGGGATGTATCTGGAAGGGATAAAAGGCAGAAAAATGTTCGAATTTTTAAGGAAAAAAGGAATAAAAAAGCCTGTAGTTATTTTAAAATCCGGAATGACGGATGCAGGGAAAAAGGCTGCAATGTCGCATACTTCTTCCCTGGCAGGAAACTATAAAGTATTTGAAGGATTTGCAAAACAGATGAATCTCATAAAGGTAGAAACGCTCCAGGAACTGGTAGATACTACAAAAACTATCTCCTTTTTAGGTATTCCAAAAGGAAAAAGACTGGGGATAGTTCATTATACAGGAGCAGGGTGTGTAATAGCCTCAGATTTTACTGCTAAATATGGTTTTGAGCTTCCAGAACTTTCTCAGAAAACGAAAGAAAAGATCATGAAAATAACACCAAAATGGCACAGAATAAGAAATCCAGTAGATATATGGCCAGCATTTGAGAGATATAAAGAAAAAGCTTATGAAATAGTTTATAAAGCTCTGCGGGAAGATAAAAATATAGATATCATAATACTTGCATTTCCTGCAATGTATGGATTTAAAACTCCAGAATTGTATATCAGCAAACCTACTCTATGCTGCATAGAAGGAAATACACATGTCAAAGAAAAGATCAGGGATGAGCTTGAGAGTAAAAATATACCGTGTTTTGTCAGTGAAAAAGAATGCATCGAAACTTTGTATAGAATCACAAGATATAAAAATAAAACGTCTTAAGGGTATTTGGTGATTACATGGAGATAGATGTCATCGATATAGAAAAAGAAGAAGGAGTGGAATGCATTATAGGTCAGGGAAATTTCTCTATATTCACTGTAGATGATCTATCAACAAAACTTAAAACATCTGTACCAGGAATAAAATTCGGTATGGCGATGAATGAAGCAAAACCAAAACTCACGAGATGTGAGGGCAATGATGAAAAATTGAAAAAAATGGCTGCCAAAAACTGTTTAAAAATTGGAGCGGGTCATGTTTTTGTGATCATGATAAAAAATGCTTTTCCTATAAATGTATTAAATACTGTAAAAGAGTATCCTGCCGTATGTTCTATTTATGGCGCTTCAGAAAATCCTATACAGGTGTTTATCGGCAGAACTGAGCTCGGAAACTCTGTCATTGGTGTTGTAGATGGTACGGCAGCAAGCAAGATAGAAAATGAGCAGGAGAGAAAAGAAAGAAAAGATTTACTGCATAAAATAGGATATTAGGGGATATTATGAAAAAGGAATTGTTAATGGGTAATGAAGCCATAGCATGGGGAGCTGTTGAAGCAGGAGTTTCTTCTGTCAGTGCGTATCCAGGAACTCCCTCTTCCGAAATCCCAGCAACGATTGCAAAAATCGCAGATGAATACGGGATTTATATGGAGTATTCGACAAACGAAAAGGTGGCGTTTGAAGTGGCTATAGGTGCATCATGGTCCAATCTCAGAGCTATGGTAACTATGAAACATGTTGGTGTTAACGTAGCTGCAGATCCGTTAATGACGTTGGCATATGCAGGAACGGAAGGAGGCTTTGTTCTTGTCTCTGCAGATGATCCTTCAATGCATTCTTCACAGAACGAGCAGGATAATCGCTATTATGCGAAATTAGCAAACATACCATGTTTGGAGCCTACTTCTCCACAGGAAGCCAAGGATATGACTATAAAAGCCTTTGAAATCTCGGAAAAGTTTAAACTGCCTGTTATTTTAAGACCCACTACAAGGATTTCTCATTCGCGGGGAGATGTTGTTTTAAAAGATATAAAGGAAAAGAACGAGGTCAAATGGGAAAGAAATCCTAAAAGGAAGGTAACTCTTCCGGCAAATGCGAGGATACTGCACGTAGAGCTTCTGAAAAAGATAAAAGAAGTTGAGAAGTATTTTGAGGATTCAGAGTTCAACTGGATAGAAGGCAGAGGGGAACTTGGCATAATAGCTTCGGGTGTGTCATATAACTATGTAAAAGAAGCTTTAAATTATTTAGATATAAAAGCCGAGGTATTGAAACTGGGAACAATGCATCCGATTCCACGGAAAACAGTTCTCGATTTCATGAAAAAACATAAAGAAGTCATTGTCGTTGAAGAGATGGAACCCATTGTAGAGACAGAAGCAAAAAGGATTGCTCAGGAAGAAAAATTAGATATAAAAATCCATGGCAAAGATATTCTCCCTCCATATTACGAGTATTCGACTATGAAAGTTGCAAAGGCGATAGGAAAAGACGTAGAGATAAATGATGTAGACGTAAGTGAGTATATGGTGCCTAGACCGCCTGTATTATGTCCCGGATGTCCTCATAGAGCATCTTACTATGCATTGAAAAAAGCTGTACCTGATGGCATATATCCCGGTGACATAGGATGTTATACTCTTGCTGCATTACCGCCTTTATCGGCAGTGGATACGTGTGTCTGCATGGGAGGAAGTATAGGTGTATCATGTGGGCTTTCCAAAGCTTTGAAAGATAAAAAGATAATAGCAACTATAGGAGATTCAACATTTTTCCATACTGGAATACCGGGCATGGTAAACGCTGTCTACAACAAAGATGATTTCACCATATTCTTACTTGATAATAGAACTACGGCAATGACAGGACACCAACCCCATCCGGGCACAGGAAAAACTGCCACAGGTAAAGATACTGTAATGTTATATCCCGAAAAAATAGCTGAGAGTATGGGCGTATTTACTAAAGTAGTCGATCCATATAACTTGGATGAGACAATAAAAGCATTAAAAGAGGCGGTAAATCATAGAGGCGTATCCATGGTTGTGGCGAGAAGAGAGTGTGTTCTTTTAAAGAAGACCAAAGCAAAACCTTATTATATAGATGAAGAGAAATGTATAAAATGCTTCACGTGTGTGAACAAGTTAGGATGCCCCGCTATTGTTAAAGATGGCGATAGAGTGTATATTGATGAAAAATTCTGTACGGGATGCGGGGTATGTGCTCAGGTATGCCCGGTGCAGGCGATCAAGGTGATAAAATGAGTAAAGAAATACCTCCAAATGTGCAACACCAGATTCAGCAGTTCCAGCAGTTGCAGCAACAATACGAGATGATTGTTTCTCAAACCCAGAGGATATCTTTGGAAGAAAGAGAGATAGATCTTGCGTTAGCAGAGTTAGAGAAAAGCGATGAAGAAAAGGTTTACAAGAATGTAGGAAGTCTAATGATAAAAGCAGGTAGAGTAAAGGTTATAGAAGAACTGAAGGCAAGAAAAGAGGAGATAGGCGTAAGAAAACAGTCTCTTGAGAGACAGGAAAAGAGAACAGGCGAAAAACTAAAAGAACTGCAGAGTAAACTCCAGAGTCTTTTGGCAGGAAAAACCTGATTTTTGAGTGAGCAGAGTGAATTTTAAATTTTTTAGAAAAAAAAGTGTAATAAATAAAATAAAGTCTGTTTTTGATAAAGAGGATAATTTTCTTATATTGACGCATAAGAATGCGGACGTAGATGCAGTGGGAAGTGCGTTGGCATTGAAATATTATCTCGAAGAAAAAAATAAGAAGGTCAAAATAGGGTGCGAATCTTTAAACAAACAGGCAAAAATAATTCTGGATAACCTAAAAGAAGAGATAGATTATTACCAATATACTGAGGAATTCAAAAATATAGTTGTTCTGGATACCTCTTCAATAAAAAAACTTGGTATTTTTGAAGAAGCTGCAAAAAAAGCTGAAAATGTTGTAGTTATTGATCATCATGAGAAAAATGTGTACATGGAAAAATATTTGTATTACAATGAAAATTTGTCATCCAACTCTGAGATAATCTATAAATTCTTCCCTTCAAATAATAGAATCTATCTTAAAGCCATACTGGCAGGTATAATTGCAGACACGGGTCATTTTAAGTATGCCAATGTGCATACGTTTGAGACAGTTCTCGATATCTTAAAAAAGGAAATAGATTTTCAGGGAGTTCTTTCCATACTGAAAGAAGATGTGAACAGATCAAAAAAGATCGCTGTTTTAAAAGCTTTTAAAAGAATGAAAATATACCCTATAAATAACTTGATAGTAGCAACTACGAGGATAGGGGCATATGAAGCCATAGTCGCTAAATCCCTTCTCGACATAGGAGTAGATATAGCATTTGTGGCAAGTAAAGACAGAATAAGCTCAAGAGCAAAAAATGCTGTCATAGAAAGGGGGATAAATCTGGCAGAGATCATGCAGAAATTAGAAAATGGAGACGGTGGAGGTCATAAAGCTGCAGCGGGTGCTGAGCATCTCGAGGATATCGAAAAAGCTTTGAAGACTTGTGTGATACTGGTGAGGAAAAGGCTTGATAAAAATGGATCAGGAGATTAGAAACTTATTGAGAAAACAGAGATATAAAATAGTAGGAGAACACTCTGCGGTAAAATTATGCCACTGGCTGAAAAAAAGCCTGATGGAAAATAGAGTTTGTTATAAACAGAAATTTTATGGGATTAAGAGTCACAGATGCCTCCAGATGACTCCTTCTGTAATAAGTTGTACTCATAAATGTTTATTCTGCTGGAGACCCACGCAGTATACTTTTTCCATGATAGAAAATCCAGATCCTCCGGAGTTTATCGTAGAAAAAAGTATAGAAGCCCAGAAGGAGCTTTTGTCAGGATACTGGGGAGTTCTTGACAGGGTAGATAAAGAAAAGCTCAAAGAAGCTACGGTACCTAACAATGTCGCCATATCGCTGGCGGGAGAGCCGACAATGTATCCATTGTTAAGCGATCTGATCGACGAATATAAAAAAAGGAACTTTACAACGTTCCTCGTTACGAACGGTACGAATCCGAAAGTTCTTGAGAACATGAGTTTGCCGTGGAATCTCTATGTTACAATTCCCGCCCCGAATAAGAAAGTTTATAAAAAATTGTGCATCCCGCAGATACATGATGGCTGGGAAAGGATCATGAAAACGCTTGAGCTCTTTCCCTCTCTGGATACTAGAAAGGTAACGAGGCTTACTCTGGTAAAAGATTACAATCTTAAAAATCCTGAAGAATATGCAAAATTAATAGAAAAAGCGTCGCCGGATTATGTTGAAGCCAAAGCTTATATGTTTGTCGGATTTTCAAGATTAAGACTTAATATAGAAAACATGCCATCCTTTTCAGAGATCATGCGCTTCGCGCAGCAATTAGAGGAAATGACAAACTATAAAATAGAAGACTCCTCTGAAGCTAGTAGAGTAGTTTTACTGGTGAAGAAATGATAAAGAACTTTGATATAAAAAGTGTAGAAGCAAGAAAATTTGTTAATGAGTATTCTTTACCGAACATGAGGATATCCAATAAGAGTATGATAACAAATATAACTAAATCTGATAGGGATATAAAGGTAGATTTTGTTTTCATTGTGGAATACAATCCAAATCTGGCAAATATAAAGATAGAGGGAAGCTTAGTATACTCGGGAGAGGATTCTGATATTATTTTAAACTCATGGAAAGAAAAGAAGAATGAGAAAAGAATGCAGAAAATTCAGATGCCAATTGTACAAAAATGTTTGATAGAAAGCGTAATTCTGGCAAAAGAGATCAACATTATCCCTCCGGTACCGTTACCTACCATGCAGGAAAAGAAGAAAGATTATGGAGCCATGTTTGGATAATCAGACTATTTTGTCAATCTGTGTATGGAAATCTCCCGAGATCTTGTCTTCGTGTATACTTCCATCAAAATATTCGTCTTTAAGATCCTTTTCAAACATTATTTTTCTTAATATACTCTTGAAAGCTTCTTTTTTATCATCCATGCATACAAGCCTGTGGACTTCTAATAGAGGATACGGATACCCAAAACAGAGGGGATTTTTTGAGAAATAAGCTAACTTTGGAAAAACTTTTTCATCTCCGTTCACGATATCTACCCTGAAATTTCTTCCTTTCTCGTGAAGTCT
>Ga0315549_1000051_pt1 | contig 117799 bp, 108 predicted proteins | sample SalMarSW160200MG_FD_203101 | JGI IMG/M metagenome (GOLD analysis project Ga0315549, IMG submission 203101) | Salt marsh sediment microbial communities from the Plum Island Ecosystem LTER, Massachusetts, United States - Salt Marsh Sediment SW1601-200 ... | reverse complement strand
AACCATGAATTTGGGCAAATCTTTCATTGACAAACATATATTTTCCGTTCTGATGGATGAAGACACCGGTAAGCGAATTTTCAGTAAGTGTTCTATACTTTTCTTCAGCCTCCCGTATAGCCTGTACCGCCTTCTTGCGGTCCGTGATGTCACTCCATACACTAAGGGAATAATCTTCTCCGCCTAATGAAACTGTTCTGGTCTTTACTAAGAAGTCGTGGATTTGACCATTCTTTGCTCTTAGTTTGGTTTCAAATGTATCTTCACCCGACCGCATAACCTTTTCCGCATGTTTCTTGACGTTTTCAGCAGACTCCATGACTTCAAGATACGGCACTGTCAGCTTTCTGAATTCTTCCCGGCTAAATCCAAGATTCTGATGCGCTCGTTCATTGAAATCCACTAAAGCCAGCGTTTCCTTATCGACTAAGACAACAGACTCAGCCGCCTGATCAAACAGTGTACGGAAACGCTGCTCGCTTTCCCGCAGGGCCTGTTCCGCTTTCTTCCGCTCGGTAATGTCAATAGCAAAACCTACTACTCCAATTACATTGCCCTTTTCGTCCCTATAAGGTATTTTGTCTGTCTGAACCAATCTTGTACCTTTAGGAGTTTCAACAGGCTCGATAATGTTTCTTTTTGGATGTCCTGCAATTACCTCCTTATCGTCTCTCCAGAAAGCCTCTGCCTGATCATGAGGGAAAATCTCAAAACAGGATTTGCCCTCTATCTCTTCTATAGGCCTGCCCACCAGCTCGGCACAGATTCTATTGACGCGAATAAATCGATTCTCTTTATCTTTATACAGAATCGATGCCGGTACAGAATCGAGAATAACTTGGAGCTCTTTCTTTTGTCTTTGTAGCTGCTCTTCTGTCCGCTTGCGTTCCGTAATGTCCTCGCCGGAACTTAAAGTGCCAATAACTTCTCCCTTTTCGTCTCTTAATATGGTATTGTGCCAAGCGATTAATCGCTCTTGGCGGCTCTTTGTCAGAATAGGATTTTCGTAGTACTCAAGTGGGCTAATCTCTCCACGTACCGTCTTTTCAAAGATGTCTCTTACCTCCTCCCTAACGCTTTCGGGCAGAAAATTATCAAACCAGTTTTTGGCAAGGATTTCGTCCTCACTATAGCCTAAAATCTCGCAGCCTTTATTGTTTATTAGGCCCACTCTTTGCTCAGCATCGATAGCCACCATCATAACCGCTGCAACATCAAGATATTTTTGAGCTTTGTCTCGCTCTTTCCGCAGTAATTGTTCTGCCCACTTGCGCTCGGTGATGTCCGTCAAAATTATCTGTACGCCAATAACTTCTCCTGCCCATACTATTGGATTATCTCTGTACTCTACGGTGACGATTCCTTTGGGAGTAATTACGTCCATCTCACCTTGGACTATGTCGCCGTGAACCAACCTCTCAAAACCCTTACCTGCTTTGGCCCTGTACTTCTCGACAATAAATTCAAAGTGGTTTTTCCCAAACAATTCCTCTCTCTTGAAGCCGTATTCTTCAACCAGCTTATTTACGTTAGTAATTCTTCCATCCAGATCAACCGTTATTATCGCCTCTCGTGCGTTCTCAAAGAGATCTTTATATTTCTGTTCGCTCTTCCGCAACGCCTCCTCTGCCTTCTTGCGCTCGGTGATGTCCAAGCCAATTCCGATGTTGGAACCGTCCGAGAGAGGGACATTGGTCCATGTGGTATCAAGCACTGTTCCGTCGCGTCTGCGTGTCCTGAAATCACTCCATCTGGATTCGGCCTTGCCTATGAAATCCACAACATATTGATAATATTCCGGGTCGGTGTAAAATTCCTGCAGAACATCCTGCGTTTGAGCCTCCTCCAAAGACCAGCCAAGCTTCTTTTGCCATGCTTGATTAACCCACTTGTGAACGCCATTTGGGTCCAAAAAAGCTATCATGACAGGAATATTATCCAGAATGGTCTGGAGTATTTCCTTTTGCTCGCATAAAGTCTGCTCTGCCTTCTTGCGCTCGGTGATATCCTGGATTGTGGAACGAATGCCCACAATACGGCCCGTCTCGTCCCTCAAAGGATAATCCTCAACGAGAACAGGTATTGTAGCTCCGTCCTTGCACCGATATGTGCGTTCGAAGGCCCGTCCGGGCGGTATGGCGCCTGATATCTTGTCGGTGACGGCCTGTTGAGATGTTTTATTTTCTATAATAAACTGCCACACCTCTCGGCCAACCATATCCTCAGCACTGTAACCAAGCATATTAAGCTCAGTGCGGTTGACGCGGGTAATGCGCCCTTTAGCGTCAAGCTCGTGGTATCCAACCGGAGCCTGGTCAAACAGTTCGCGTAATCGTGCTTCGCTATCTTTTAGCGCATTTTCTACCTTCTTTCGCTCAGTGATATCAGCGATTACCGCCATAGTGCCATTAATGTTACCGCGAACATCACGCAGCGGAGCAGCTGAGATGCTGACGTCAATCATGGAAGCATCTTTCCGCTGTCGACGTGTTTCCACTTCAGTTAATCCGCTTTTCAGCGCACGCTGGAACAAGACATTAGCTTCATCCATTTTATCTTTAGGGATAGCAGGATATTGACGTCCTATGACTTCTTGTGCGCCCCAACCGAAGATTCGCTCAGCCGCTGGATTCCACATATTTACGATTCGATCTCTGCTCAAAGCAACGATGGGTAACGGCGACGCTTGAAACACTGCCTCAAGCGTTTGACTCGTCTCCCGCAGCGCCTCCTCCGCCTTATGCTTGTAAAGAGCTATCTCAATATTAGTGCGTAATTCCCTCTCTTCGAACGGTTTGATTATGTAACCGAATGGCTCTGTTATCCTTGCCCGCTCTACTATTTCCTTATCTGCATAAGCAGTGAGGTACACCACAGGAATATCGAAACGATCGCGGATTTGCTCGGCGGCCTCTATACCATCGACATTGCCTTTTAACACTATATCCATCAATACCAAATCCGGCTGTATCTCGGCTGCTTTTTGAATAGCTTCTTCTCCGGATAAGGCAATAGCAGGAACATCATATCCCTGACTTTTCAGCGTATCCTGTATATCTTTGGCGACAATTCTTTCATCTTCCACAACTAATATCTTTGCACTTGCCACTTGATTGCCTTCCCATCCTTAGGTTTTTGTTTTTCCAAACGTAATAGTAAATGCTGTTCCCTCTTTTCTTTCAAGCTCTACTGTGCCCTCAAGCTGCTCTACTAACATAATTATTAACTGCATACCTAAGGATTCAGTTTTTCTAAAGTCCAGCTCTTTTGGAAATCCAATGCCATTATCTTTGACAATCAGTATGAGCTTGTCACGCTTATTTGAATGAAGTCCTATGTATATTTCGCCTTCTATGCCCTCTGGAAAGGCATATTTTAGCGAATTTGAAACAATTTCATTAACAATCAAAGCACAGGGAATTGCCGTATTGATATCCAGTAAAATATCTTTGATATCTACATTCAATCGAACGGCCTCACTAATTTTATGGAGGCTGAACAAATAAGTTGTAATGCTGCGTATATATTCGGCAAAATCAATTCCAGCTAAATCCTCGGATTCGTACAATTTTTCGTGTACCAGTGCCATTGACCTAATACGGCTCTGGCCATTCTTGAACATCATCAATGCTTGTTCATCCTCGATGTGTTTGGATTGACTGTTCAGAATGCTCGATATTAACTGCATATTATTCTTAACTCGATGGTGAATTTCCTTTAGCAGCACCTCCTTTTCTTTAAGTGCTGCTTCAATTTTTTCTTCGGTCTTCTTACGCTCCCTGACTTCGGCCTGTAATTGCTGGTTTGCAGCTCTAAGCTGCTGCTCGTTTGCCTGTAGCTGCTGGTTAGCGGCTTTGAGTTGCTGCTCGTTTGCACGTAGCTGCTGGTTAGCGGCTTTGAGCTGCTGCTCATCCGCTCGCAACTGTTGGTACGCTGCTTTGAGAGCTTGCTCGTCCTTGATGCGCTGTGCGATGCGCCCTAATCGCTCAGCAAGGGCGTTTAGAAGCTTCCTCTCCTCGTTCAGGAAGGGCCCTTCATCTAATTCGGGTTTTTTCTTCAGGTAGTAAACCTCCAGTGCCCCCGCCTTCTTGCCAAGTAGTTCAATATCCGCCAGTTGCCTCCACTTAGTTTCCTTGAAGTTGGGTGTTTTGAAGTGCTCACCCTCAAAGACCACTCGTGCGCATGTAATCTCAGGATACTGCCAGCCGTTGGGAATCAACTCGACGAAACCCTGGAAAATCTCGTCTAATACTATATCAGGCCGCTCCACCAGTTGGGACAGACCATAGAGACAATCCAACTCTTTAACGCGCCCTCTCAAATCCTGGTTAACCTTGCGCAGCTCATCTTCGCCGGCGCGCAGTTGTTGATTGCTGGCCTCCATCTGCTGATTGGCAGCTCTAAGCTGCTGCTGGCTGGCCCGTAATTGTTGATTCGCAGCCCTAAGTTGTTGTTCGATAGCACTTAACCTATCGTTGTCCGGCGGACGTTTTCTTTGCTTACCCATTGTCCCTCCTAATTTGATGTCCCCGCCATGGCGGGGACAGGAACAATCCTATCCTGAGATTTTTTATGCCCTGTACAGTTGCATTTTGCTGCCGTTACCTTCGGTGCAGAATACAATTCCACGCTCGACATCGAGAGAAACACTTCTTCTGGCTGTTCCTCCGACTGCCTGAGCTTGCACGCTGAGCTGCTTTTGCAGCAGCAATTCCAGGACCGATTCCACATTGTCTCTGCAAATCGTGTCATCTTCTCTACCGAGTACATTTCCCCCCCCAGCCAGGACCACTTTGATATTGTCAGTTTTTGAACCTAACTGGGTCATCTGAGTGAGCATTGCATCGATGGCATCAGCGGCATATCTCGTTTTTACGCCGCGTTTCTTCCCCGCAGGAGCCCTACCCGGCAGCATTACGTGCGCCAGAGCCCCAATCAATCTGACCCGGTCGTAGGCAACAATGGCAATGCAGGAACCTATAGCCTTCGATCTCAAGATTGCTTTGCCCTGGGACGCCTTCACTTGGCCTATCTGTACATCGATAATCTTGTTCATTTTTTGTTCTCTGCAATTCTTCAGTCTTTCTTAGGATGCGGTCCTTTTGGCATGTGTGTTTCGTTTAAGGAGTTTAACCTAAAAAGTCAACCTTTTTCTTTTGAGAAGATTTCAGAAGGGATATCTTATTTTGCAATTTCCACGCCTGAGTCCTGCACGGAAATCCGAACGCCAGCTCCTTAGATGGCACAAAAACAAAACTGACACGTAAGATTGGACGTTATCTTAATATCTTGGGCAGTTGAATTCTACTGACATCCTTGTTATGTTAAATCCTGTTTAAGCCGTTAGAATGCCCCGTGTGAGTCCCGTTAGAAGGATGAAGGGCTTCTAACAGGGTTTGCTGTCAGAACTCTTTAGAGGGTAAATAAATTGAAAATCATAGTTGCAATGGATTCGTTTAAATCGAGTATCAGTGCAGTTTGTGCCTGTAAGATTGTAAAAGACACTTTACAGTCGATTTACCCTGAGCTAAGAATAGTCAGTATTCCAATGGCTGACGGTGGAGAAGGAACTGCAGAGGCCATGATGGCTGCTCGCGGAGGAAAATGGGTTGAGATAAAAACTATGGGCCCATTGCCGCTAATGCAGGTCAGTGCCGGATTTGCATTTTTCCCAGATACAAAAGTTGCTTTGGTAGAAATGGCAAAGGCAAGCGGTTTGGAATTATTGAGCTCGGGACAATCTAATCCCCTTAAAACAACCACCTTTGGGACGGGCCAGCTCATTCGGGCAGCCGCGGACTATGGTGCCGGCAAGATTCTGCTGGCAGTCGGCGGCAGTGCAACAGTTGACGGCGGAGTCGGTGCAGCTCAGGCTCTTGGATGGAAGTTCCTGGATCCGGATGGCAACACAATTGGTTTTGGCGGTGGACAGTTGGAATATATTGATAGGATAATCAGGCCTGAGAAAATAGATTTGCCCGAGATTGAAGTTCTCTGTGATGTTGACAATCCACTTTGCGGCAAAAATGGAGCGGCTATAGTTTTTGGCCCGCAAAAAGGCGCAACTGCTGAAATGGTCGAACGGCTCGAATCCGGATTAAATCACCTTGCCGAGGTAGTCAGACATCAATTAGGAATACAAATACACAAAATCCCCGGAGGCGGTGCGGCTGGAGGACTATCAGCAGGTGCGCTTGCCTTTATGGATGCAAAGCTGGCCAGTGGGGTAGAGACAATTATAAAGGAGAGTGGCTTAGCCAAAGAAATCAGCGATGCAGATTGGGTCATTACAGGTGAGGGGCGATTTGATTCACAGTCGCTGCGGGGTAAAGTTGTATCCGGCGTAACAAAAGCCGCAAAGCTAAACCGGGCGAAGGTCGCGGTTATCGCCGGAAAGGTTGAGCTACCAAAACAACAGTGGCGGGATTTTGGAATTACCGCCGCGGTCAGCGCCGCAGAAGAAACAATGGACCTGGATTATGCAATTGCGAATGCCGAGAGTTTATTAGCCGAGGCAACGAGGAAATTTGCGCTGACAAACCTCAGATAATATTTGCCACAGAGGACACCGAGGTTTTTTGGCACGGAAAGACACTGACTAACACGAAATTTATTGATGATTTATAATTTGAAATGTGTATGGGCTGGTCGAAACATAGTTTGAAAAAATGTTAGATGTTCCCATTATTTCTTATTATTTACATCCTGGATGATATTCGGTTCTACTCTTTGATGTTGCACCGGGTTAACCATTTCAGATTTTGTTATTGGTGTGTCTTGCAAATATTTCGCGTAAAGAGGAAGTCCAAATAATAGACCAAGCAGAAGAACGATTAGGGTTCCTTTCAAAAGTGCAGTTCTCGCTTTTGGTTCAATAACCATATGAAAACCCAAGAAAAATATAATCATTACGAGAGCCATACCTGACTGCAAAACAAGTCCTTCTAAAAGAGATACTCTTGTAAATATTTGTACCCCTGCGAAAATAAATGCAAAAATAGCCGTGAATATTCCTAATAGCTCTATTGTCCTTACCCTCTCTGATTCTATTCTGGACTTTGTTGCCTCAATTTCGGCGTTCACTCTCTTTTCTGTTTCGGCCATCAATTTGAAGAGCAAAAGTGAATGCCTTATGACTTCAATGCTTGAATGCAAAGTTCGTAAATGACCACTCAAGTCGTCTAAATTAAGGAAAACCGGGAAAGTATTTCTTAAATCCTCAGGTATATTTTTTCTTAATTCATCTACTTTAATTTTATTCTGTAATAGTAGGTACTGGGCCCTATCTGTTTCTGAAAATGCCAATTGTAGTTGTTTTACCGCATTATCTATTCCCGATAAGGTGGCGGTAGCAGCAGCCTTTATAGCCAACTTAAAACGAAACTCAGCCCGAAGACAGAGAAAATAAAACTGCTCCTCTTTTTCAAAGTTTATAACAGCGTCGTCTATTAGCTTAGCTGCGTCGTTCTGCTTATTAGTATCGTTAGTACTGTAAAGCCATACCACTTTATAGAAAACGTGATACCAAAGAGTTTTAAGTTTCATCGCCATATCAAGTTTTTCTAATGCCCTACCAAATTTCCCCTCGGCGGCGAAACGAAAGGCATCTCGTTCGAGATTTTGGAATTGTTCTTCTTGTCCAGATAGTTTAGGTTCCATTGTTATTTACCCTCGGACGTGACTACAGTCTGCTATTTATTTTTTTCTTCACATAATCATATTCGACTCAAAATTCTACCCAAACTGAATCCTTTTTCAACAGCAAAATCCTCTGTATTCGCCGAAATGAATAGTCTGTGCCAGTCAGTGTTAATGTCCGTATCTATCCGTGTTTCTCCAAAAGTTTCATTGCGTATCGCAACTTTGTTTGTTACTATCGCAATTTCTTAATAGGAATGTTTAAGTGGTTTTAATGCTTTGTTGAAAAGCCCCACCGTCATTTCGACCGAAGCGATGCTGAGCATCGTGAAGTGGAGAAATCTATTCAAAAACAGATTTCTCGACTCACCTGCGGCTCGCTCGAAATGACATCAACAGAGAATGGTTTTAAGAGAAGGGCAGTTATGTCGGTTTCCGCTGAAAAAATAGCAGAGCTGGAAAAAATAGCGAGGAAACTGCGATATGATATCGTAATGATGATTGGAGCGGGCAAGCCCGGCCACCTGGGCGGCTCGTGCTCGATTGCCGATATTGTCGCAGTGCTTTACTTCCACAAGATGCGCCATAATCCCAGGGACCCAAAATGGCCGGATAGAGACAGACTTGTGCTGAGCAAAGGTCATGCTGCGCTGACACAATATGCGGCCCTGGCAGAATGTGGATATTTTCCAAAAAAAGAATTAAGCACCCTCAAGGAGCTCGGCACAATACTCCAGGGGCATCCTGAGATGTTAAGAGTGCCGGGCATCGAAGCAAACACCGGCTCACTCGGACAGGGGCTCAGCGTTGCCTGTGGAATGGCATTGGCAGGAAAACTTGATAAAAAGGATTATACAGTTTACTGCATTGTGGGAGATGGAGAGCTTGCTGAGGGACAGATATGGGAGGCATCAATGACAGCAGCTTTTTATAAGCTGGACAACCTTGTGGCCGTTCTGGACAAAAATAGAGTCCAGGCAACCGGTCCTGTTGCTGAGCGCTACGACACTAATCCACACGCTGAAAAATGGAAGGCATTTGGCTGGCATGTGTTAGAAATCGACGGACACAGCATCAAGCAAATAGCTGATGCGTTGGACAGAACCGATAAACTAAAAGGCCGACCGGTGATGATTGTCGCTAATACCGTGAAAGGCAAAGGGGTGCCTTTTGCTGAAGGTAAAGCAGACTTCCACCATGGAATAATGACAGAGCAGCAGTATGAAACAGCACGCCGACTATTTGAGGACTGAGGATAAGTTTTAATGAATATGCAAAATTGTAGAAAGGTATATGGCGAAACGCTTGTAGAGCTGGGCAGAGAAAATGAGCGAATCGTGGCATTGGATGCCGACCTTAGCAAATCTACTATGACCCGTCTTTTCGAGCACGAGTTTCCTGAGCGCTACTTTGAGATGGGTATTGGAGAGCAGAATATGATCTCTACCGCAGTCGGTTTGGCGCTCTGCGATAAGATTGCGTTTGTAAATTCCTTCGCTGTTTTCGCTGCCGGTCGGCCTTATGACCAAATTCGCGTCAGTGTTTGTATCGGCAGGGTAAACGTTAAGATTATAGGTTCAAGCTGCGGAATTTCAGATTTCGGTGATGGCGCAACTCATCAGGGCATTGAGGACATTGCTATTATGCGGGCGATACCGAATATGACCGTCCTGTCTCCTGTTGATGGCATAGAAACAAAAAAGATTGTAAAAGCATCTGTCGAACACGAAGGCCCTGTATATATTCGCATCCCTCGTAATGAAGTGCCGGATGTTTCCAGTGAGAGTCAGGAATTCAAAATCGGCAAACCATCTGTGATACGGCAAGGGTCGGATGTTACAATCTTTGCCCACGGCTATATGGTTTATAAGGCGCTCAAAGCTGCTGAAACCCTTCAAAAACAGGGTATATCCCTGCGGATTGTCAATGTCAGCACTTTGAAACCAATCGACGAAGAGACAATCAAAGAATTGGCCGATGGAGTAAAAGGAATTGTCACAGTCGAGGAGCATACAATAATTGGCGGACTTGCCAGTGCTGTTGCTTTTATTTTGAGAGGCAGGGCTATACCGATAGAGGCCGTCGCCATACAGGATTGCTTTGGCCAGTCGGCGCTGAGCTATGAAGAGCTGCTGGTTCATTATGGCCTTACTGATACCGAGATTGTCAAAGCGGTAAAAAAGGTTTTAGGATAGTCGGAGGTATACATTATATGAAAACAATGAAGGCCGTAGTCAAATATGATAATGTGGCTAATGCAACAGAGCTGCGAGAAGTACCAGTTCCGGAAATTGGCCCGAATGATGTTTTAGTAGAAGTAGCATACGTTGGCGTCTGCGGCACTGACCCGCACATGCACAGAAACACGGTACTGTTCGATTTTAATTGTCCTTTTATTTTAGGACACGAATTCGCAGGCAAGATCGTTAAAGCCGGTAAACAAGTAAGTAAATTCAAGGTTGCAGATCGTGTTACCTCTGAAACCCATGCAGACTACTGTGGTCATTGCAGCCTCTGCCGCACCAACAATTATCACCTCTGCAGGGAACGAAAAGGATTTGGTTTTCACCTTGACGGGGCATTTACCAAATATGTCAAGGTTCCAGGTAGAATCCTGCACAGAGTCCCGGACAACGTTTCGCTAAAGGCGGCATCATTAACCGAGCCATTATGTGTGGCCTATAAGTCAGTTATATGTAACAGCACCGTAAACCCTGGCGATACGGTAGTTGCGATAGGACCGGGGCCGATTGGGTTATTGTGTATGAAAATGGCACAATTCTCGGGAGCAAGCCAAATCATCGCCATTGGCACAGAAGGTGACGACAACCGACTGGAACTTGCAAAGTCCTTCGGCGCTACAATCACCATTAACAGCAGCAGGCAAGACGCTCTGCCCAAAATCATGTCTCTGGGCGATGGCTACGGTGCAGATTTAATCGTAGATACTGCCGGTTCTGCCGAAACGTTGAAATTATCAATGGATGCTATACGCCCAAGCGGTCAGATCACCAAGATCGGCTGGGGCCCGAAACCAGTCAATTTAAGCCTTGATCCGCTGATTGCCAAATCTGTCACCTTAAAGGGACATTTCAGCCATACCTGGGATGTCTGGGAAAAATGTCTTACAATAATGAGCAAAGGCCAAATCGACCTGGAGCGTCTGATCACACACGAGCTTCCTATTGATCGGTGGGAAGAGGCATTTGAACTGGTAGAAAATAAAAAAGCGGTCAAGGTGGTTTTGATCCCGGTTGAATAAAATTTTATTATGAATTTTTTAGGATAGAAACAATGAAAAAAATAGGGTTTATCGGATTAGGAATCATGGGTAAGCCCATGGCAATGAATCTGATTAAAGCGGGTTTTGCCCTTACTGTTTATGACATCAGGCCCGAGCCGGTGAAAGAGGTCGTAGCAGCCGGTGCTAAAGAAGGTAAGTCCAGCAAGGATGTCGCGGCACAAAGTGAAGCTGTAATTACAATGCTGCCTAATTCGCCCGATGTAAAAAAGGCTGTACTTGGAGAAAACGGAGTTTTAGCCGGTGCAAGAGCGGGCATGATTTTGATTGATATGAGCTCAATTGCTCCACTGGTCTCTAAAGAGGTCGCCGCCGAAGCCCGTAAGATTGACGTTGAAATGCTCGATGCACCCGTTAGTGGTGGTGAGCCAAAGGCCAAAGATGGAACGCTTTCAATTATGGTTGGCGGTAAAAAAGAGGTCTTCGAGCAGGTCGAAGAAATTCTCAAGGTCATGGGTGCTTCTGCTGTTCTGGTCGGCGATATTGGCAGCGGCAATACAACTAAACTTGCAAATCAGATAGTCGTAGCATTAAATATTGCTGCAATGTCGGAGGCAATGGTTCTGGCAACAAAGGCTGGTGTGGACCCGGAAAGGGTTTACCAGGCCATCCGTGGTGGACTGGCCGGCAGCACTGTCCTCAATGCCAAAATGCCTTTGGTCTTAGACGGCAATTTTAAGCCCGGCTTTAGAATTGAATTGCATATCAAGGATTTGGCAAATGCCCTGGACACTGCCCATGAGATTGGTGTACCTGTGCCTTTAGCCAGCGGTGTAATGGAGATTATGCAGGCACTTAAGGTTGACGGAAAGGCAGACAATGACCACGGTGGTATTATACAGTTCTATGAGAAGTTAGCCGCAGTGGAGGTTAGACGCTCTAAAAAATAAATTTACAGTTGCCAGCCGTTAAATTTCAGCTTATTATATATCTTAGGTGGACCTAATTTGCGTGCCCTGCTGGGTCCTATGTGCATGCCTATTACCCATGGAGGTACTTAACTTGCGTTCGGAAATTAGTTATCGCATTTTTTATCTGAAAAATCTTTGGGTGGCTTATGCCTACAGATAACATCCTCGAATTAATTGGCAATACCCCGCTATTGCAGCTAAAGGGCGAAAACATATTTGCCAAGGCCGAGTTTCTAAATCCTGGCGGCAGTATCAAAGACCGCGTTGCTTTAGCAATGCTCAAGGCCGCCCAGCGGGACGGTAAACTCGACGTAGATTCCATAATAGTCGAGCCCAGTAGCGGCAATACCGGCATCGGTCTGGCTTTAGTGGGTCGGCTGATGGGCTACCGTGTCCGTATCGTTATGCCGGAAGGCATGAGCGAAGAACGCAAGAAGCTCATAAAGGCCCTCGGAGCAGAGCTCGTTCTTATACCCGATGAGCAAGGTCTATCAGGTGCTGTGAAAACTGTGGAGCAAATGGCCGCAGAGGACAAACATATCTACGTTCCACAGCAGTTCGAGAATCCAGAAAATCCCCGCGTGCACTATGAGCAAACTGCCCCTGAACTCTGGGGACAAATGAACGGAAGAGTTGACTGCTTCGTGGCTGGGGTCGGCAGTGGAGGGACCCTACAGGGAGTCGGTAAATTCCTCAAGGAACACAAGAAAGACGTCAAAATCATTGCTGTTGAGCCTGAGAACCACTCGGCACTATTGGGTCATGAGCCGGGTCTGCACCAAATCCAGGGCATAGGCGATGGTTTTGTACCGGATGTGCTTGATGTTTCTCTCGTTGATGATGTAGTTGAGGTTTCCGATGATGATGCTATAGATACAACGCGCCAACTTAGCAGAGACTTTGGCATGTTAGTCGGTATCAGCTCAGGAGCAAACGTCTGGGCAGCACGAAAGCTGGCTCAGACAATCGGTGGCAACATAACAACTGTTCTGCCAGATCGGGCGGAACGTTATTTCAGCACCGCCTTACTGTAGCATACATCAATCACAACCCAGGTACTAACCCGCATATTTCATAGGTGGATCAAATTCAGCGGTTGCGGATGATCTTAGCATGAATTCGATAATATACTCCTGATTTGACACACGAGGTGCACACTACCACCTTACCCCCACAAACACAAAACAAGATTTAAAAGAACAAACAAAGATGATTTTTACCTTTGTTCCATTATAATATTTATTTGCCTATGATAATGCTTTTCGGTATGTTTTGCCTCCTTCCTTAACTAACTGTTATTGAAAGGCAAAAATCTTAATTATATTTGTTCCCAATTTACCACTATGCCGTCAGGAAAAATCTAAAATGTGTGGTAATTGGGCCGGTTATGGGTGGGCGGAATAATAGTTCGGGATGAATTGAATCTAAAAGAGGAATTTTGACGCATCAATGTCACGTTGTTCGGCAAGTGTATAAAGAATCGAGAGTATCGTGCTGATTGCCCGCTGGGCAGACGGCGCTTTATTAGCTTTTTTCTGTTGTAAGGTATATCCGAGTTCTATATTATCACATTATTATCGTTAATGAGTTTTTGTCAACGACCATTTTAGGAAGCACGAGATGCACATCAAAACAATTTTAACTTGGTTCACTCTCATCAATATCATCTTTTCATCAGAATCCCTTGGTGGAAAATCGTTTTACACTACCCGATTGGATGATCCCCGTGCGGTCTATCTAACAAAGGACGATTTCTCTGTACGTGCCGATGGCATCGGCGATGATACCGAAGTTTTACAGGCGGTAATTGACAAAGCTTCGGCCAACAGGGCCGGCGTTGTTTTCATTCCCGAAGGTACATATTTACTTTCAAAAACCGTTTACGTTTGGCCGGGCATTCGTTTAATCGGCTACGGTGCCAAACGACCGGTATTTAAGCTCGGCGAAAACACTCCCGGTTACCAGGAAGGGACGGATAAATACATATTATATTTCTCCGGCGGAAGAGCAAGAGGCAGCGGCCTGCCGCGGGACGGCAACCCCGGCACGTTCTACAGCGCCATGAGCAATATTGACATCGAAATCGGCCCGGGCAATCCTGCGGCCATCGGAATTCGCTTCCACGTCGCGCAGCACTGTTATCTCTCTCACATGGATTTTCGGCTTGGCTCGGCCAGGGCAGGTCTGGATGATTTCGGCAACGAGGTCGAGGACCTGCATTTCTACGGCGGCCGGTACGGCATAACCTCCGGAAGATCTGCACCGGGTTGGCCACTTCTGGCTATCGATTGCACTTTCGAGGGACAAAGCGTAGCGGCTCTAGGTCTTAAGAAGTCGGGGCTTGCATTGGTACGTCCTCAAATCAGGAACGTTCCAACAGCGGTAGAAGTTTTCGCTGGTCAGCTCGATGAGCTGTGGATCAGTGATGCTCGATTTGAAAATATCACGGGTCCGGCACTAATTATCAGTAACGAATACAATCCCTGTAACCAGATTAACCTTCAAAATGTCGCATGTCAGAACGTGCCGGTTCTGGCCAGTTTCCGTAGAAGCGGCAAGACGGTTGAAGGCAAAGGCCAGATGTATGTTGTGGAGCAATTCTCCCATGGCCTGCATATTGAGTCGCTCGGTGCGAAAAGGGAAATTAAAACAACTTACGTAGCGAAAGAAGTCAGCTCGCTACCGGCACCTGTAAAATCGGACATCCCCGACCTTCCCGCGCGCGACACATGGGTCGACGTAAGCACGCTGGGAATCATCGGGGACGCAAATACGGATAACACCGCTGCACTGAAAGACGCTATTGCAAAGTATCGCACGCTATATTTCCCAATAGGATTGTATAATATAAGTGATACGCTTACGCTGCGGCCTGATACCGTTCTGATTGCGCTGCATCCTTCGGCAACGGTAATTAATGTCCCGGACGAAACACCTGCTTTCCACGGTCCCGGTGAGCCTAAACCGGTTATTGAAGCTCCTAAGGGCGGAACTAATATTATAACAGGTATCGGCATCTATACAGGCGCGGTCAATACTCGTGCGATCGCAGTGAAATGGATGGCTGGTGCGGACTCTATGATGAATGACGTTCGCCTGCACGGCGGACACGGAACGAATCTTCAAGCCGGAGGCCGTAACTGGCGCCGCAGCAAAGATACCTGGAACAGCCAACCGGCGAGTCTCTGGGTTACCGACGGTGGCGGCGGAACATTCAAGGACATTTGGACTCCAAATGTTTTTGCAAAATCCGGAATGTTTATTACAGATACATCAACGAGCGGCCGGCTGTATGCAATGTCTTCCGAGCATCATGTCAAAAATGAAATGATCATTAGAAACTCTTCCAACTGGAAATTTTTCGCTTTACAATTCGAGGAAGAACGCGAGGAAGGGCCAGAAGCTCTGCCTTTGGAAATAGATAGTTCGAGCAATATTCAGTTTGCCAATACATTCTTCTATCGCGTGATCAGTTGTTTTGTTCCGTATCCGCATGCGATAAAGGTCACAAACTCCAGTGACATCAGGTTCAGAAATTTCCACTGTTATAGTAATAGTCGAGTTGCTTTTGAAAGTGCACTTTATGAGGCTGATTTGGGCGTTGAAATCCGCGATCAAGAGTTCGCAGTACTGGACGTATCCAGTGACATTAAACCCACTATGCCGAAAACCGGCACGGTTGTTTTAGCTGAAGGAGCGAAAGTTGAAAAACTCGCAGATGGATTTATGAATATTGCCGGGGCTGCTGTAAACAGCAAAGGCGAACTTTATTTTTCTGACGCTCGCGAGCTTAACATCTATTGTTGGTCGCAGGAGAATGGTAAAGCGGAAGTAGTACGTAAGATTCCAGAGCAGCCGATGGTTTTAGCTTTTGACAAAGCCGACAACTTGATAGTTGTTGCATACAAGGGCAACGGAACAGTATTTGCATTCGATCCGGAAGATGCAAACAGTGAGATTAGACGTCTTGTGCCTGAGCCGGCCCAACCGCGACAGGATATGGCAGCTTATCTGCCGATTAACCGCTGGTCGTGGACGGATGAGGCGGCTTTTATACGAAGGGAAATGCAGCAAAAAGAATTCCATTATATCTCACCTGATGGCACAATCTTTATTCCGGCCAGCTCAAGATTTACCACCGGAGCCACGTCCTGGGGCATAAGAACGGCTGATCTGATAAGGGCCTTCAGAATTGCCAGGGTCATGCCGGGGCAAACTTTCTATGTCACTAACGAAGCAGATTTGAAAACTTTTGCTTTCACTGTAGGGCCTGATGGCACGCTGTCTGACGGGAAGCTCTTTGCCGATGAGGGCGGAGAGAATATTGCGATCGATGGCCAGGATAATATTTATCTTGCCGCCGGCCAAATTCTTGTTTTCGATCCGTCAGGAAAACAAATCGATACAATCAAGGTTCCACAGAGACCGATTAGCATTGTTTTCGGTGGAAAGGACAAAAAGACTCTGTTTATCACTGCACGGTCTTCACTCTACAGCGTTCGTACTAAATTCGGTGGAAAATAGTTATAAACTATCTCGCTGCTCAGGCAAAGTCCAAGGATTAATATCGCTGGTTTGGTTAGGGAAATATTGTACTTTCATCTTGATTTCAACGACTTTCTAACAGATTGAATTTTCCACAATTTTTTTTGAGGCGTTCTTGTTAAGATTTAACCAGAGGTTGTTGAATCCTTGCGCGCAAAATCAGCGGTTTCTGTGCGCATGAAAAAAGACCTGTGTTTATCTTGCGGTCTTAATAGCGGGGGCAGGATTCGAACCTGCGACCTCCGGGTTATGGGCCCGACGAGCTACCAGACTGCTCTACCCCGCGATCACTAAAATATTTATATCAGATAAGATAAATTATTCAACAACAACAAAAACAATTTATAAATTTTTCCTAATGCCGGCTACAATTGCTTCTGCTCGGCCTTGCTGATATTTGTAAGAAGGCCAACGGTTAAACAAACCATCGCTGGCATTTCGAGGAATTATATGAAAATGCAAATGACCAACAATTTGACCAGCCACTCTGCCGTTATTGCATAAGACATTATAACCCTCAGAATTCATACCTGCTGCTACAGCACCTGCGATCCTGCCGAGCCGTGAGCATACCTGTCCAAGAAGCTCAGAAGGACAAGCGTGCAGTGTTTCAAAGTGCTGCTTGGGAATCACCAAAGTATGGCCGTCACTTATAGGGCCGATGTCCAAAAAGCTTAGAACGACTTCATCTTCGTAAATTTTTATCACCGGAATCTGCCCGGCTACCATCTTACAAAACACACAATCATTCACACTCATTCTAAGGAGTTCCCATATAATTCCAGTCCTAAGGATATTTGCGCTGCTACCGGATAACCCATCAACCTCGCTCCGCCTACCAACTATTGCTTAGATGATTCATCCGCTTGGCTACTGTCTTTTGCTGCATCTTCATCTTCGGCAGCTTCCTCAACATTTATGTCATCTCCGACTTTGGCGGTCTCTCGATGCTTTTTCCGAGCGCTTCTTTTAGTGGTAGTCTTGGGTTTTTTTGAAGGCTTCTCATCCGGTCCTATGAGTTGTAGTAGGACAAGCTGGCCGTTATCGCCTAATCTTCTCAAAGGTAAGCGAATAATCCTTGTATAACCGCCTGACCTATCAAGATATCGGGGTCCAAGCTCACTGAACAGCTTTCCGATTACCGTGCCTTTTTTGACTTCCTTGTTATTTTCGTAATCTATAATGTTACGGTCACCAAGTAATGCGATTGCCCGTCGTCTGGCGGATAATGTGCCTTGCTTAGCTAAGGTGATCAGCTTTTCGGCGAAGGCTTTTACATCCTTGGCTTTTGCAATAGTCGTCGAAATCGTTTCATGCTCAAATAGCTGCGCAACTAAATTCCGACGCATAGCTAACCTGTGCTCGCTTGTACGACTTAAATGACGTCCGGATATTCTATGACGCATCTGATCAGATTCTCCGTTTTTGTCATAAATTATATCTGCATGCCTAATGATAGGCCTATATCGGAAATTTTTCTCTTTACCTCACGAAGTGAAGTTTTGCCAAAACTGCGAATCTTAAGAAGCTCCGCATCTGTCATCTGCACTAACTGGCCGACTGTTTCGACTTTTACAGACTCAAGACAATTGCTTGCTCTGACCGACAGTTCCAACTCTTGAATCGGTATGCTCAGTTTTTTGGCTAATTCCTCATCTATCCTCTCTTCTTCAACTTCTTCAGACACAGGGACAGTGACAATCTGCTCGCCAATCTCGAAATACTGCACGAGAGGATTGATGTGCTTGCGAAGTATCTTGGCAGCTTCAACTAAGGCCATTTCAGGACTGACCGTTCCGTTGGTCCATATCTCCAAAATCAGCCTGTCATAATTTGTTCGCTGACCCACACGAGTGTTTTCCGTTGTATATCGAACTCTTGTAACCGGTGAATATATAGCGTCAATAAGTATCCTTCCAATTTCCTGGTCGAATCTGTCTGAAGCGGCAATTCGCTCAGAAGCCGGCACATAACCTCTGCCTTTCTCGACCATCATTTCCATTTCAAAATTTACGTTTTCTGTCAGAGTGGCCAACACCAAATCCTTGTTTATTATCTCTATCGCCGGATCGGCATTGATGTCGGCTGCCGTTACAACTCCGGCTTTATTTGCGGAGACTTTCATTGTCTTTGGACCTTGTCCCTGTAGCCTAATAACAAGATTTTTGACGTTTAAAACGATATCCGTGGTATCCTCCATCACACCGCTAATGGAAGAGAATTCATGCTCGACTCCATCTATTTTGATGGATGTAACAGCAGCACCCTCTAATGAAGAAAGCAAAACTCTTCTCAGGCTGTTTCCGATAGTAGTGCCGAATCCTCTTTCGAAAGGCTCAATTAGGAACATGCTATACATATCGGTTGATACGTTTTTGTTCTTTTTAACACGAGTGGGCAATTCCAAGCCACGCCATGTAACTCGCATATAGGCCTCCGATCAAAATTCAAATATCAAAATTGCATGTAAAATCCGTATAAAATACAAGGCGGAATAAAGTAATATTTCAAGCCTGCTATCTCGAACAAAATTCCACAACCAACTGCTCCTCAACGGGGATCTGAACGTCGGCTCGGCTGGGCAACGCAACAACAGTAGCCTTGGGCTTTTCACGATCCAACTGCAACCAGCTCTGAGTGGTGAAATTCGGATTACTCTCCAACTGTTGTTTTACTTTTTTGACGCTCTTTTCGGAATCTTTAAGGCTTATCTTGTCGCCAATCTTTACGGTATAATCACTTACATCGGTCTTATGACCATTTACATAGATATAGCCATGAGAAATCAATTGTCTGGCTGCTTTGCGGGATGGTGCAAAATTTAACTTATATACTACGTTATCCAGCCGACTTTCCAATAATTGCAGTAAGTTCTCACCGGTATTGCCTTTTAGCCGCTCGGCTCTGTGGAAATATCTCATAAATTGTCGTTCTAAAAGGCCATAATACCTCTTGACCTTTTGTTTTTCGCGCAGTCGTACGCCGTACTCACTCGCCCTTGTTCTGTGCCAGCGGTGCATACCAGGTGCCAAATTACGCTGTCTTCTTTCGATTTGACATTTAGCCGTCTCGCACTTGACACCTTTGAAGAAGAGTTTCATACCCTCACGACGGCACAATCTACAGGATGGACCAAGATAACGTCCCATTCTTTATGTTTATCTCCCAATAATTTCCAACATATCTCTTTATACTCGTCTTCGCTTCGGAGGCCTACAGCCGTTATGCGGCAAAGGCGTGACATCCTCTATTGATGCGATACGTAATCCGGCCTGTTGTATAGCTGAGATAGCTGCCTCCCGACCTGCGCCGGGCCCTTTGACCCTAATCTCAATTTCACGCACGCCATTACGCATAGCGGCGTTGGCACAGCTTCGCGCAGCCTGCTGAGCGGCAAAAGGTGTACTCTTGCGAGAGCCCTTGAAGCCGACACAACCCGACGAACTCGAGCAGATTGTGTCGCCTTCCAAATCCGTAACTGTTATCAATGTATTATTAAAGGTCGCCTTTATATGTACAGTAGCTCGGACGACGTTTTTTCTAACCTTTCGTTTTGTACTCTTCGCCATTATTTGTCCCCGTATTGTATAGATTGAAACGCTAACGTTTCTCTTTCACACCTCTTTTGCCTGCGACTGTTTTTCTCGGCCCTTTGCGAGTGCGTGCATTACTTTGAGTGTTCTGGCCACGAACCGGCAGACCCCTTTTATGGCGAACGCCTCTATAACAGTTTATATCACGCAACCGAGCAATATTTTGAGCAACCTGTCTGCGAAGCTGACCACCTACAATATAATTGCGGTCGATAATCTGAGTTATCCGGCTGAGCTCGTCTTCGCTGAGTTTACCGGCCTTTGTATTTTTCTCAATCCGGGCCTCTTTTAAGATCTGTTCCGAGGTATATCTACCTATACCAGCGATATATGTCAATGAAATCCATATAGCCTTGTTATTGGGGATGTCAACACCAACTATACGTGGCATATCAGCACCTTCTTATAAGTCCTTAGTTCAGAGTCTGTAGCCTGCAAATCTATACAGCAGATAGCTGAAAATACAACTAACCCTGACGCTGCTTATGTCGCGGGTTTGTACAAATTACGCGCACAATACCCTTGCGACGGACAATCTTGCAATTCTCACATATACGCTTAACTGAACTTCTAACCTTCATCTTACACACCTGCTATGGGTATGAGCCATTAAAAATAAAACTAAACTAATGTCGTAGAACTATTCGGCCTCGGTTTAGGTCATACGGTGACATTTCAACCGTCACGGTATCGCCCGGCAAAATCCGAATAAAATTCATGCGCATTTTGCCCGAGACGTGAGCCAAAACCTTGTGGCCATTTTCTAATTCAACTCTAAACATAGCGTTTGGCAAAGCTTCGGTCACCTTGGCTTGAAGTCTTATTATATCCTTCTTTGCCATAAGTTTTTTAACCAAAGATGGGAAACAAATACTCTTGATTCTTAAATGTCATAACCTTTTTTATTTTACAGTTAGCACCTCACACCCGTTTTTCACTACCGCAATTGTATGTTCAAAGTGAGCTGAGCATTTACCATCTTTTGTTACCACTGTCCATCCATTTCTTAGTGTTCGCACAGCACTTGTGCCGGCATTAATCATCGGCTCAACTGCCAGAACCATTCCTTCGCTCAAGATAATATCGTCAGCTAACAACTCATCGCTGACAAAGTTAGGCACTCTTGGCTCTTCATGCATTTCTTTACCAATTCCATGCCCGACGAAATCCTTTACTACTGAAAAGCCTTCTGATTCGGCGTACCTCTGCATTTCTGCCGCTATTTGGCTCCATTTGACAGCCGGCTTAGCCATCGCTATTGCCATCTCGAGAATCTGCTTAGTTGCGTTCATAAGTCTGCGTCTTTCATCAGAAATCTCACCTATGCCAATTGTAACAGCGGAATCTCCACAATAGCCGTTAAGTCTGACGCCAAAATCAATGCTTAAGATATCACCTTGCTTAAGCTTACTACTATCCAAAGGAATCCCGTGAACGACCTGCTCATTTATAGAGGCACAAATCGCACCGGGAAACGGGATTTGAGCATATGGGCTTTGTACACCCTTAAACAAGGCTTCTGCTCCGGCATCCGTAGCCATTTGCAGAGCTATGCTGTCCAATAGAGCAGTACTGACTCCAGGCTCTGCAACCTCTTGTAGTTTTGAAAGAACATCCGCTACAACAGTGCCTGCTCTGGCCATCAGGTCAATTTCTCTTCGGCTGCGAAGCGTTATAGCCATTTAGTTCCGTCTCGTACTTTTCACTTTACGCTCTAACGAGGCTATCCAGCTTTTCAAAAATCAAAGTACTTACCTCGTCGGCGTTCTTGTTAGCATCAATATCATAAATCATTCGGTTGTCTTTATAGTAATCCACCATCGGTTCTGTCTGTTGGTGGTAGGTCTTAAGTCGGTTTGCTACCACCTCAGGGCTATCATCCGGCCTTTGAATTAGGTTGGTTCCATCATTATCGCATATTTCATCAACCTTGGGTTTCAAGTTTTTAATATGATAAACTGCTCCACATTTTGGACAGCTTCTTCTGCCGGTCATTCGCTCTTGTATTACTTGGTCATCTATCTGCAGATTCAGAATAACGTCTATGTCCTGGTTGCTACTATCTAACGATTTATCAAGCTCAGCGGCCTGATTGACAGTTCTGGGAAAACCATCCAGTATGAAACCGGCCGCGGGGGACTTTTTTGTCGCATCAATCATCATATCAACGATAATTTCGTCCGGCACAAGTGCGCCTGAGTCCATATAGCTTTGTGCCCTTTTTCCCAGCTCGGTACCAGCGGCTCTTTGGTCTCGCAATATATCACCACTGGACAAATGCTGCAGGCCATATCGCTCGGCGATGCGTTTACATTGTGTTCCTTTGCCTGCACCGGGAGCACCCAGTAAAACTATCCTCATGCGTAAGCTCCTTTTATTCTACCGGCCCCACTGAAACCTTCATAGCTGCGCATCAAGAGATTGGCCTCGATTTTCTGCACCAAATCCAGCGAGACACTGACAACTATTAAAAGACCGGTACCGCCCAGGAATGTCGCCACCATAAAAGGGATTCCTAATAACGTTGCAATCAGTGACGGCACAACAGCAATCATGGCTAAAAAAGCGGCTCCAAAATAAGTAATTCTAATCATTACTGTTTCTAAATATTCGGCAGTCCTACGTCCCGGCCGAAGTCCAGGAATAAAGGATCCTGAATCCCGCAAGTTCTTTGCCATCTCTTTGGGCTGAAATTGAACTGTTACCCAAAAGTAAGCAAATAAAAATATCAACAACATATACAAAACATTATAGGTATAAGAACGGGTGCCAAAGGCTCCTTTTAGAGTCTGAAGAAGGTCCGACTCAATAAACCTATTGGCCAATTGATCAATTATTATTGGTGGGAACATCATAAAACTGGATGCGAAGATTATCGGCATCACACCACCATGATTGACACGAAGCGGCAGATAATGTCTTTGTCCGCCATACATTCTCCGGCCCCGCATTTGCTTTGCCTGCTGAATCGGTATTCGGCGCTGGCCCTGAGTTATCAATATCGCACCGGCAACAACGAATACAAATGCCGCTGCCAAAAACACCAACCTTGCAGGGCCTATAGTGCCCGGCTGTGGCACCACCGTTAAGTTCACATTCTGCCAAAGCCACAAGATTGACCAGGGCATCCTGGCAATGATGCCTGCCATAATTATCAAACTAATACCATTGCCTATACCGTATTCATCTATCTGCTCACCAAGCCACATTAAAAAGACAGTACCGGCTGTCATGCTGACCACACCCATTATCATAGCTTGAGTGTACATGCCGGGATAGGTCAAACCCTCTCCTCCAAGCAGCTTCATAAACATAATGGATTGGATGACACATATTAGCACCGTCAAGTAGCGGGTGTACTCCTGTATCTTTTTGTAGCCGGTTTGGCCTTCCTGACGCAGCTTCTTTAAGGCAGGTATAACTTCGCCCAAGAGCATTAGGATAATCGACGCGGTAATGTAGGGCATAATTCCCAGGCTAAACAAGCTGCTGCGGCCCAAGGTTCCACCGGTGAACATCTGCATATACATGGCGGCCCGCTCCAGAGGACTTTCTGTCCCTCCTGATTTGCTAATCAAGTCCTGAAACCGTGAGGGATCGAAACCAGGAACGGGAATGTGAAATCCAACCCTGTATATCGTCAGCAAAGCCAGTGTGAAGAGAACTTTATTGCGTAAGTCTGATATCTTGAATATGTTAAATACAGTTCTAATCATTTTCTGAAACTCAAACTACCTAAAGTGAGCTAAAGTTATAACTTAAAACTTTAGGCACTTTAGCCGCTCCAAATTTTAGTAATTTCACAATTTTTGCCGTTCGCCTATTATTTTTGCTGTGCCGCCACAACCTATAATTTTCTGCTCTGCGGTTCTGCTAAATCTATGAGCTGCGACCTGCACCTTTTTTGTCAGCTCACCATTGCCAAGGATTTTTACTTTATTTTTACAATTGCCAATCAATCCTGCCTTTAATAATTGCTCTATACCAACATCGGCGTCATCGTTAAATCTTTCCAATTGCGATACATTGACAATCTCGTAGCGCGCTGCAAAGTTGAAGTTACTAAAGCCACGTTTGGGTAGTCTTCGAAACAAAGGCATTTGTCCGCCTTCGTAAAGCGACATAGAAGTCGCGCCGGCCCTGCTGGAGCTGCCTTTGTGGCCTCGGCCACAAGTTTTGCCATGTCCTGTGCCGCGTCCTCTGCCGACACGTCTGCGGGCCTTTTTTTTGCCTGCAATATTTGTTATTTCCCAGTCGAACATTTAATCACCTAAACGACGGTTAGACATTGTTGACTGTTATTGCTACGCCGCGAACGGCTTCAACAATCTCTTTGCTACGTAATCTCATTAACCCATCCATAGTAGCTTTAACAACATTCTTGGCAGAGGTGCTTCCAAAAACTTTTGTAAGAACATCCTGTACCCCTGCATATTCGAGCACTGCTCTCGCGCTGGCTCCGGCGATAACTCCCGTACCAGGACTGGCCGGAACCATTACTACCTTAGTAGCTCTGTATTTGCCGACAACCTGATGCGGAATCGTTCGGCCAGACAGCATTATCTTTTGTAGAGATTTTTTGGCGTCTTTCAATCCTTTTTCGACCGCCTTGGGGACTTCATTAGCTTTACCATAACCGATGCCCACCGTGCTGGCTCGATCTCCAACCACAACCAGAGCTGCGAAGCTGAACCTTCGCCCTCCCTTGACAACTTTGGCACAACGGAATATCTTTACAACCGTGTCCTCCAAGAGTTTTTCTTCCTGCTCAATAGCTCTACCTTTTTCTTGCGCCAAACTATTTTCTCCAAACTTTTATTGGTTTTTAAAAAACTAAGCCGGTTTTTCTCGCTGTCTCAGCGAGAGCTTTGACTCTGCCGTGAAACTTATAAGTGTTTCTGTCCATGCAAACGCACTTAATTCCGACACCGATAGCCTGTTTCGCAACTGCTTGACCTACAATCTCAGCAGCTTTCTTGTCGGACGTCTTCGATAACTGGTCCCGCAGTCCTCTTGTCCTCGTGCTCGCGGAAGCAAGGGTTGCTCCTGTCGCGTCATCTATAATCTGGGCGTAAATATGTCTGTTGGAACGAAAGACGGATAACCGTGGTCTTTCTGACGTTCCGAAAACTTTTTTTCGCACATGGTGTTTACGTCTCAGCGCTGCTTTTTTTATTCTATCTTTTTTCACGGAGACTATACCCTAATTATGCAGTTCCCGAAGTAAATGCTTTACCAACCTTTCGTCGTATACGCTCGTCAGCGTAACGGATACCTTTACCCTTGTAGGGTTCCGGCGGCCTGATTTTACGTATATCCGCAGTAAACTGCCCCAGGAGGTGCTTGTCTATCGCCGAGAGCGTTAGCTTTGCAGGAATCTCATCACCTCGGGTTGAAGCAACATCAATGCTCACGTTTACACCCTCAGGAATTGGCCGCTCAATTAAGCGGGAAAAGCCTATATTAAAAATTAGCTTTCCATCCTGCTCTTTCACGCTATAGCCGGTGCCGTAAATCTCCATTTTCTTTTCAAAACCTTTACAGACCCCGACGACCATATTGGCAATCAGGGCCCGCATTGTACCGTGCAGTTGCTTGTTTAGCCTATCTTGCGGCTGGTTGTTTTTAACGAGGATTTGTCGCTCGTCATTATCAATTTCCACCTTGATGCGGGGATGACAGTCCATCTTCAGGCTTCCAAGCGGACCTGATACTTTGATAGATCCGCCTGAAGCGGATAATTCGGCCTTTACCGCCTCAGGGATAGCAATAGGTTTTTTCCCAATACGACTCATCAGCTCACCTTGCAAAGTACCTCGCCGCCAGTATTGGTCTGACGGCAGTCTCTGTCACTCATTACACCTTTACTCGTTGAAACAATAGCGATACCCATACCATCTAAAACGCGAGGTAGCTTGTCAACAGAGCAGTAAACTCGACGGCTAAGTTTGCTTGTCCTTGTTATCTCGTTAATAACCGGTTGACTTTGCTGATTATACTTGAGAATTACTCGCAGTATTCCTTGTTTGCCATCGTCAATTCGGTCGAAGTCTTTAATATAGCCTTCCTTCTTCAGCACATTCGCTATGCCTTCACAAATATTTGATGCTTTGACGGTTACCTGTTCTTTATTTATTCGCACAGCATTGCGAATTCTCGTCAGCATATCAGCTATCGGGTCGCCCAAACTCATAATTTTGTGCCTCGTGCCTCATTAAGCTAAAAACTTAAAGCTAAAAATGAAAAACTGTGAAATTCATTAATTTTAAGCTTTAGGTTTTAAGTTTTTAATTTCCTTCTTACCAACTTGCTTTTTTCACTCCCGGTATCTTTCCCTCATTAGCTAAAGTCCTGAAACAAATCCGGCAGATTTTGAACTTGCGATAAACACCTCTGGCTCTTCCACAAAGCTCACAACGCGTATATTGTCTAACCCGGAATTTTTGTTTCTTTTTCGCCTTGTTTTCCAGCGCTTTAGTTGACATCTATATGTTCCTACACTGGTAACTGGTAATCGAGTTCACTATTTAACCAATAACCAATTCCAGTTACCAATTATTATTTTTTTCTAAATGGCATACCGAACAGCATCAGCAACTGCCTTGCTTCCTCATTGGTTTTTGCCGTCGTTATAAATGTTATATTCATTCCCTGCTGAAACTCGACTTGAGCCGGGTTGATTTCCGGAAAAACGGTCTGCTCGGACAGGCCCATCGAGTAATTACCTTTGCCGTCGAAGCTACTTGGATTGAGCCCCCTAAAGTCTCTCACCCGCGGGATTGAAAGATTAATGAGTCTGTCTATAAATTCATACATTCTTACGCCGCGCAGTGTAACCTTCAGGCCGTTTTCCATACCTTGGCGAAGCTTAAAGTTGGAGACACTTCTTTTAGCTTTGCAAACAAGAGGCATTTGGCCGGTAATCATCGACAGGTCCTTTTTGGCTGCTTCGAGAAACTTTTTGTCCTGCACCGCTTTTCCTACGCCCATTGAGACAACTATCTTTTCCATCCGTGGCACAGCCATAGGACTTTTATAGCCGAATTCCTTATTCAGCTCCGGGACTATCTTGGATTTATATAAATCTTTTAACCGTGCCATAATCCATAACTCGCAGCTTTGTTCGCCATTGAAGACTCATTATTGATTTTTTGCCTTTTTAACCACACCTATTTCAGTATTATCCGCACCCATTCGCTTTTTGGTCCCATCCTTGTCCAGCCGGTAATGAACTCTGCCGCCTCTGGAGGTTTTCGGATTTACAGGCAAAACGTTGCTGATATGGAGGGGCTGCTCAACATTGATCCGACCTCCCTGAGGATTCTTACGTGAAGGCCGAACATGCTTTTTAGCTATATTGTGACCCTGCACCACCACTTTATTCTTCTGGGATATAACACGCAGCACCCTGCCGGTAGCACCTTTATGGTCACCAGCTATAATCTCAACCATATCACCTTTTTTAATGTGAAAAGGCATCTTCAACCTCGTATTAAGTATATCGTATCACGTATTGCATATTTGCCTTCACACAAGGCATATTATGCACAACATACGATACTTAGACTACTTCACTTGCCAGAGATATAATTTTCATATAGTTTTTTTCGCGCAGCTCACGAGCGACAGCTCCGAAAATCCTTGTCCCTATGGGATTTCCTTCATTATCAATCATTACCGCGGCGTTACTGTCAAATCTCACATAGCTGCCATCGGTCCGCTTCACCGGACTTTTGGTACGAATAATAACACATTTATGAACTTTTTTATCGTCCAGTTGGCAGGTTGGTAACACCTTTTTTATGGCGACAGTAACAACATCCCCTACCGAGGCAACCGGCCGGGTAAACTTGCCGCGAGCTCCGACCTTGCCGAGGACTTTAACGCACAGCGCCGACTTGACACCCGAGTTGTCGGCTATGTCCAACATTGTTTCCTGCTGAATCACCTTACTGTTCTCGTATCATCGTCTTTCATTCTTTGTGTTTCACTCGAGTACTCAGGCATCACAACCCAGCTTGAACTGCTTTTTCAACAACTCTGAGAAGACGCCAGCTTTTGGTTTTGCTGTGAGGCCGGCATTGCGCAATTTCAACAAGGTCGCCGAGGTTAGCCTCGTTGCTCTCATCGTGTACGACGAGTTTAGTTCTACGTTTTACATATTTACCATACTTCGGATGTTTGACCTTAAAATCAATAGCAACTTGAATGCTCTTATTGCCGCTGTTGCTTATCATTTTACCGGTTAAAGTTATTGTTTTTTGGTTCTGCATTTTCAATTTCCATCATCTGCCATCTACAGTAAAAATCACGCTCGCTCATGTATTATCGTTTTGATCCTGGCTATATCTCGCTTAACGTTTCTTATGACTTTGGAATTCTCCAGTTTTTCTGTAACCGCCTGCGAGCGCAAATCAAATAGATGTCTGTTGAGCTCTTGTAGTGTGCTCTCCATCTCGTCCTGGCTCATCTCACGATATTGCTGCGCTTTCACTTAAAGCTCCTTTTTATAGAGAATGCCTTCGCTTAACAAATCTGCACTTGATTGGCATCTTATGAGCAACTCTGAGCAATGCCTGCTTTGCAACATCTTCGCTGACTCCTCCAATCTCAAAACAGACCTGCCCCGGCCTGACCCGAGCAACCCAGAATTCAGGTTCACCTTTACCTTTGCCCATACGCGTCTCTAAAGGCTTTGAACTCACCGGCTTATGTGGAAACAACCTCAGATAGACCTTTCCTTCACGGTGCAGAAAATGAGTTGCCGCAACTCGCCCGGCTTCGATGGTCTTAGCACTTATCCAACTTGTTTCCAGCGCCTGCAGTCCGTAATCACCGAATGCGATATAATTACCCCTCGCGGCGTTGCCTTTCATTCTGCCGCGTTGGCTTTTACGATATTTAACTCTTTTTGGCATCATTGCCATTTTTATCGACCCTGTTTTATAATGAATCCTTGTTAGTCAGTGCCACTTCGCTTGCTTTTGCCGTTGTTTGTTGCGGCGGTACTTTCAGATCCGGTAGTTTCATTCTTCGCAGCAGGGTTGCTGCGGAGAGCAGATTTTGCCGGCGCTGTACTAACGCGCCTTTGCGGACGAGACCGACGACGTGGACTTTGCTGCATCTGAATTTCTTCGCCGAATTTACCTTTATATATCCAAACCTTAACGCCGATAGTACCATAGGTTGTTTTAGCTGTTGCCAAGGCGTAATCCACATTAGCATCAAGAGTATGCAGTGGAATACTGCCGAGCTTTTGTGTTTCTCTGCGGGCCATTTCCGAACCGGCCAGCCGGCCAGCGCACATAATCTTAACTCCCCGAGCGCCGGCGTTCAGCGCAGTTTCACAGTATTGCTTCATCATACGCCGAAACGATGCACGTTTGGCTAACTGCTCGGCAATTGCCTCAGCCACCAAAGTAGCATTTAGATCCGGCTCTTTTATCTCAATAACATTGACAGTTACCTTTCTGCCCGTCAGCTCTTCAAGCTCTTCTCGCAGCTTATCTACTTCTCCGCCTCTGGGTCCGATGACCACGCCGGGACGGGCGCTGTGCAGCGTTACATTAACTTCATTACGAGTACGAATTATCTCGACCTTTGCTACAGCACCTTTGGGCATATTACGGTTAAATTTATTATCAACATATTTGCGGATTTTCTGGTCTTCGACGAGAAAATCACCGTAGTTAGCTTTCGAAGCAAACCATGTGCTCTTCCATCCCAGCGTTATACCTGTTCTAAAACCTATCGGCGAAGTTTTTTGACCCATAGTTATATCGCGTTCTTATTCCTAACTTTGTTTTTAAGCCTGCGCTACTGTGACATATATGTGGCAGGCTGATTTACGAATAGGATGCGCTCTGCCTCTATCTTTCGGAATCCACCTTTTTGTGCCGGCACGCACTCCTGCATCATCGACGCGAGCTTCGCTAACATAGAGATTGTCCACATCAGCTTGCTGAGCATCGGCATCTGCAACGGCGCATTTTAATATCTTGTTAATCATCGTAGCGGCTCGTTTTCTCGTGAACTTCAGGACATCCATCGCGTCCTGAACACGTAAGCCGGCTATTAACTGCGTAACTATCCTGGCTTTACGTGCCGAAATTGGAGCGTACCGGTAAGACGATTGCCAATCAGTCAAGTCACTTACGTCCACAGCGAGGGCCCCGGCCAGCCGACGGACGTCCTCAGCACGAGGTTTGGGTTTAAAGAAACCCTTTTGCCAGTTCCGGATGGCCACCGTCGTTTTTTTCCTGTCGAGCTTGCCTCCGGCAAGGTGGCCGGCTAAAGTATCTATGGCCATCTTTCGCTGCTCAAGCAACTCTTTCAATTTATTAGCACTTAACATACTTCACATCCCGCGACTTATCTTTTTATTTGACTTCGACGAGCCTGCCTCGATAAGTTCGGAGAGACTCAATCGAATCGCGGTTCACTAGGTTCACTACTTTATTTTCCTGCTTGAATGGCCTTTGAATGTCCTTGTGTGCGAGAATTCGCCGAGCCTGTGTCCCACCATATCTTCGGTAATATAAACTTTATTGAACACTTTGCCATTATGGACCATAAAGGTAAAGCCAACAAACTCCGGGACTATTGTACATCTTCTTGCCCAGGTTTTTATCGGCTCCTTCGAGCCTGAAGCAACCTGCCTGCTTACCTTGACAAGCAATTTCTCATCAACATAAGGTCCTTTTTTAAGAGATCTTCCCATTTCGCATCTCGTTACGCACCTGTCCTTAGGAGGTACGACTTAAATCTTAAACAGCTAATTGTTTTTGCCTTTTGGTTTTGTGTCTTCTGATAATCCTTTTGTTACTTGGATTTCTGGGATTTCTGGTTTTTCCACCTTTTGCCGGCACACCCGTTGGAGAGCAGGGATGTCGTCCACCATTTGATCTGCCTTCACCACCTCCCATCGGATGAGCGATAGGATTCATGGCTTTGCCCCTCACATGGGACCTTCGTCCAATGTGCCGTGTTCGCCCAGCCTTACCCAAGTTTACATTCTGGTAGTCGGAATTGCTCAATCGACCAATCGTTGCTCGGCATTCCTTGCGAAGCATTCGCATTTCGCCGCTCGGCAAAATGATAGTTACCCAGTTCCCTTCTTTGGCTACAATTCTTGCGGCGCCGCCGGCACCTCTGACCAGTTTTCCACCCTGGCCGACAGTCATTTCAATATTGTGAATTTCAATACCGGCGGGTATCGACTCCAAAGCCATCGCATTGCCGACTTTGGGCTCACAAAATTGACCGCTTTCCACCTTCTCTGCGACCTTTATTCCCTGTGGTGCCAGTATATATCTTTTTTCGCCGTCGGCGTAATGAAGTAGAGATATAAAACAGTTTCTGTTAGGGTCGTATTCAATCGTAGCAACTTTTGCTGGGATGCCATCCTTATTTCGCTTGAAATCGATAATTCGATAGATTTTTCTTGCTCCACCGCCCCTAAAACGTGTCGTAGTGACGCCGTATGTGTTTCGTCCGCCATTTTTCTTTATGCGCACACAAAGAGACTTCTCAGGTTTAGTAATAGTGAGCTCGGAATAATCAATAGCCGAGCTGTTCCTACGCCCTGCACTTGTTGGTTTATGAACTCGAATAGCCATAATTTATATCCTTCGACTCTGCTCAGGCCCGCCCCGAACAAGGCCGAGGGGACGGATTTAGAATAAATCTATGTGATAATCCGGTTCCAAAAATACAACAGCCTTTTTCCAATTGGCTGTCCTGCCGATGGCTTTGCCTCTTCGGCGACGTTTACCCCTTTGATTAGCGGTTCTGATTTTTTGAACCTTCACACTATATATTTCCTCAACAGCATTTTTTATTTGAGTTTTGTTTGCTCTTTTGTCTACCTCAAAAGGGTATGCCCCCTTTGTATTGGCAAAGTGCATTCCCTGCTCTGTAATCAAAGGCCGAATTATTATACTAAGTACATCCATACCGAGGTCAGAGGACAGAGGACAGAGTTTCTGACTTCTGTTTTCTGTCTTCTGAATTCTGAATTCTGTCTTTCTTATTCAAAACAGATAAAAACGCCTCATAAGTTATCAGCATTTTACGACGGCTGCATATATCACCCGCATTCAGCTCAGCTACGGGCATAACAGCTACCTTAGGAACATTCCGAGCCGACTTATAAATATTCTCATCGTAGTCACTGACCGCCACTAAACAGCTGCGATCAATGTTCAAATTGTTCAGCACTTTTACAAAATCTTTGGTTTTAGGGTTTTCAAAGCTCAGCGTATCGACAACCACGACATCGTTACCCAAAAGCTTTGCCAATATAGCTGAGTCTCTGGCTAATCTTCTCTGCTTTTTAGGCATACTTTTGCTAAAATCTCTTGCAATTTTGGCGAAGGTGACTCCGCCGCCGACGCGTTTGCCGGTTCTACGGGTTCCAGCCCGGGCAAAGCCGGTACCCTTTTGCCTATAGAGCTTTTTTGTAGAGCCGGTCACTAAGCCTCTGCTCTTCGTCGCTGCTGTACCTACACGCTTATTATTGTGATACATAACGACGGCCTGCTTAAGCAACAGGTATCTAACCACACCACCTAAAGCAGACTCATCAACCGTTAAGCTATCAACCTCCTGGCCCTCTGTGTTGTAAACCGTTAACTCAATCATATCCAAACACTGTTCTCCGCACCGGCTTTTGGGGAGCTTCGGACAATACAATAGCTTCCCGCCGATCCGGGCACAGAACCTTTGACCACCAATAAATTATTCCCTTCGTCTATCGCCATCAGGCAATGGTTTTTAGTTGTGACATTGCGGTTGCCCATATGCCCTGCCATTTTTTTGCCTTTTTTGGGGCATCCGCCGTGACCAGCGTCGCTGGCGAAACTTGATATCGAACCGGCTGCTCGGTGCTTTCGTTCTGTACCGTGAGAGGCTGGAAAACCACTGAAGCCGTGCCGTTTCATCACGCCAGCGAAGCCTTTGCCTTTGCTTGTACCAATAACATCAACTAATTCGTTTTCAGAAAAAACAGAGACTGTAACAGAGTCTCCAGCTTTATATTCCAATTCGGACTCATTCGACAGCCGCATCTCTCTGACGAATTTCTTCGGTGTTGTATTCGCTTTTGCGGTATGGCCGATCTGCGGCTTCTTACTTCGCCTAAGCTTAACATCATCATAACCTAATTGAATCGCATTATAACCATCACTCTCAGTAGTCTTAACTTGAACCACAGCGCAAGGGCCAGCTTGTATGACTGTAACGGGCACTAATTTACCCGATTTGTCATAGAGACGCGTCATTCCAACTTTTTTGCCCAATAGCATTGTCATTGTCCTACTGTTTATTTTTGCTCAAACGAGTTACCGATACAAGAGTTACGCTTTTATTTTTACGAAAACTCCGGCTGGTACTACCAGACGGTTTAGCACTTCTGCTGTCCGTGCGTTAGCATCGCAAATATCAATTAAACGTTTGTGGGTCCTTAACTCAAACTGCTCACGTGATTTTTTATCGATATGAGGACTTCGCAAAACGGTATATCTTTCAATCCTCGTAGGTAAAGGCACCGGACCACTTACCCGGGCGTTGGTTCTCCGAGCGTGCTCCACTATCTCCTTAGCGGATGCATCAAGTGTCCTTTGGTCGTATGCCTCCATTCTAATTCTTATTCTTTCACTTTCAGCAGCCATTATGTTCCTCTAACACTCTGCGAAGACCGCTGTATAGCCCGAGAGCGTGCTTTCAGCCGGTTGCTTTCGCAGGTATTTATTATGTATTAACTTATAAAACAAGATAAAAAACGATCTACCACAGTATAGTTTTCCTGCTCTCTGCAGGACGCATAACGTGTGATTTGGCAGGTAAGGCCTTTGGATTAATCATTGATCGCCGATTAATCGTAGCTTTATTTCAATCTTCAGCAATCAATAATCTTTGCCTTCCTTCAGAATTTTAGCTGGGGTTACACTACCACCCCACCAGGCATATTCACCGGCTATGGTGTACACCTATGTTTATTATAGAGCACTTTTATAAGCCATCCTTGATAGCAAAATATGGATATGCTACAGTTTAACTAATTCACGCAAAAGCCTCATTGGCAATGCTTGCTAAAACCAGAAACTCAAAAAAGTATCACATATTTTGAATCTTGTCAATAAAATCGGCAAAAAACTTTATTTATATGTAAAAAAAATAGAATTATTTCTTAAAGAACAATTTGTTCTGCGATCTGCTCTGGGATTTTTTCATAGGTCAACGGCTCCATAGTAAAGGTTCCCCGGCCCGCTGTGAGGCTTCTAATCTCGCTGGAATACCCAAACATTTCCGCCAAGGGCACCTTAGAATCAATGATGCGCATATTTCCGTGGACTCGACAATCCGTTATCAATCCCCTTTTACCCAGTAGATTGCCCTGAACCATCCCAAAAGCAGTCTCTGGAACTACAACTTGAACTTTCATAACTGGCTCAAGTAGTACGGATACAGCTATTCTGAGGGCTTTTCCTACCGCTATCGCCGCTGCTTGTTCGAACGCTAAGCCTGATGAATCAACCGAGTGAAACGAGCCGCCAACTAACGTAACTCTAACTCCTACAACAGGATAGCCTGCCAATACACCACTGGCTAAGGCTTGTTTAGCTCCCCGTTGGACAGCAGGAATATACTCTTTCGGCACTATATCGAAAGCCACCTCGCTGCCAAACTCTATATCACGCTGCCAATGCCCATTCTCTGTTAAAATTGGCTCAATCTTTAAAATTACATGGCCATATTGACCATGACCACCAGTCTGGTGTATAAATTTTCCCTCCGCCTGTGTTGATTCTGTGATAGCTTCTTTATACGCTACCCGTGGTTTACCAACTCTGACATCTACCTTTTTTTCTTTAACCAGTTTGTGCTCAAGTATTTCCAAATGCAGCTCTCCCATTCCGCTGATAATCATCTGGCCTGTCTCAGGGTCTATTTTGCACTCGAAAGTTGGGTCTTCACGCCGCAACGCAGTCAACGCATCTGCTAATTTGGCTTTGTCGGCTGCCGTTCTTGGTTCGATAGACATATTTATAACTGTTTGAGGGAATGAAATGCTGGCAAGACACACAGGTTTTTTCGGGTCACAAATCGTATCGCCCGTGAGAGTGTGCTTTAGGCCCACGACCGCAACAATATCGCCAGCTCTGCTTATATCCAGAATTCTTCGAGCATTAGCGTGCATCTCAAATATTCTGGTAATATTTTCGCGTTTGTTGCGATTTGTATTTAATACTCTGGTGCCGGACTTTAATGTGCCCTGATAAATCCTTAGAAAGCTCAAATCGCCGTGTATATCGCTGGTAATCTTAAATGCCAGAGCAACCAAGCTTCCGTTGGGATCGCATTTAATCGATACTTTTTGTGGTTCTCGCGGAGTAGCTGTCCTGCTTTTATCAGTGGACTTATAACCAATTAGATCAGGTTTTTCCAAAGGAGAAGGCAAATAAGCCGCGATGCCGTCAAGCAGCCTTTGCACTCCAATATATTTCAAAGCTGAGCCGACAAATACCGGATGAAGCCCGCCTTGGCAGGTCGCCTTTCGGATTGCTCTGCGAATCATCTCAACACTAATCGGCTTGTCGTGAACGTAGCAGTCCAACAATTCTTCGTCATACTCGGCGGTAAGCTCTATCATCTTATGTCTTTGCTGCTCTGCAATGGGAACTAACCAGTCAGGGATTTCAGCCTCTCGAAAAGTTGCCCCAAGTTTTGCAGTCTCGTAGTAAACCGCCTGCATTCTGATCAGGTCTATTATCCCGGCAAACGAATCCTCGGCACCGATAGGTATCTGTAAGCATAGAGGATTGGCAAGAAGCTTGTCACGAATGCTTTCAACGCTCATCTGGAAATCTGCGCCGGTTTTATCCATCTTGTTTATAAAACAAAGACAGGGCAAGTCATATTTTTGTCCCTGTCTCCATACGGTCTCGCTCTGGGCTTGCACTCCTTCACTGCCGTCGAATACAGCTATAGCACCATCGAGAACACGCAGAGACCGTTCAACCTCAGCGGTAAAATCAATATGTCCCGGCGTGTCGATAAGGTTGATTTCAAAATCCTTCCAGAAACATTTGGTCGCCGCCGAAGTGATCGTGATACCTCTTCTTTGCTCCTCTTCCATAAAGTCCATGACAGCAGTACCCTCATGGACTTCACCCATCTTGTAGGTCTTGCCTGAATAATACAGTATGCGCTCGGTTATAGTCGTCTTGCCGGCGTCTATATGAGCCATAATCCCGATATTACGCAATTTCTTCAAAGTGCTCATTTTTCTTTGAGCTCTGAAAGTGGTTAAAGTAAGAAGTGACTAAAGTGCGAAGCGCCTAAAGTTTGGAGTGCCTAAAATGCCTAAAATTATCCGGCAGCAGTGACGGATAACTTTAGCTTACTTTAGCTTACTTTAGTCACTTTAGCTCACTTTAGGCACTTTACATTTTTACCATGCAAAATGGGCAAAGGCCTTATTGGCCTCAGCCATTCTATGGATGTTCTCTCTTGTGGTCATTGCACCGCCGTGTTTGTTATAGGCATCTATCAGCTCAGATGCCAGACGTTCGGCCATCGGTTTTCCTTTTTTTGTCCTGGCTGACTTTATTATCCACCTAAAGGCAAGTGATTGCTGGCGTTTGGGCTTGACCTGCATAGGCACCTGATAACTGGCTCCGCCAATACGTTTGCTGCGAACTTCGAGCAACGGCTTTACATTGTTTACTGCTGTCTCGAACACCTCAAGAGAGTCCACAGTTTTGAGTTTTGGGTTTTGAGGTTTGAATTGCTTGGATATAATATCTAAGCAATCGTAAAAAATCCGCTGTGCAATGCTTTTCTTGCCTTTGATCATCATAGAGTTAACGAACTTCGAAACCAGCTTGCTTTTGTTCTTAGGATCAGGCTTTAACTGTTTTTTTGAAAAGGTCCACTTTTTCATAGTTAATTGGCTTACCTGTAATATCTAATTCACTTTCCTCTCTTCGCACCGTATTTGCTTCTACCTTGCTTGCGTCCAGCCACGCCGGCACAATCGAGAACCCCACGGATTATATGATACCGAACGCCCGGCAAATCTCTCACCCGACCACCACGAATCAGAACCGTGCTGTGCTCCTGGAGGTTATGATCAATGCCTGGTATATAAGCGGTAACTTCCTTGCCGTTAGTCAACCTTACCCTGGCAACTTTTCGTAAAGCTGAGTTTGGTTTCTTGGGCGTCTGCGTCCTTACGATCAGACACACGCCTCTTTTTTGCGGCGAACCACTGATATCAGATACGCGTTTTCGACCTTTGGACTTCGGCGAGCTTAACCGAGTTGCTCTCGGCCTTCGAACTAATTGGTTTATTGTAGGCATAATATTGCTTCTTATATTGTCTTTTGTTTATTAATAACTCAATATACATCAGGTAGATTAATCTAATCCTAAAGCTTCTTTAACAGCGTCGTCAGTTTTTTCTTGTGCTTGTTTAAGGCCTTCTTGCAAAGGTGCACCGATGAAACCAGCTTCTGTTTGCTCGTCCTTCGGACGGAATTCCTTAGGCAGCGGAGCTTTTGCCAGGCGCTTGACCTTCATTTCGAGGTGCGGCTTGAAAGCGGTACCTGCCGGTATCAAGTGCCCGAGTATCACATTTTCTTTTAAGCCGTGAAGCTCATCCACCTTACCGGCTAAGGATGCTTCTGTCAAGACCTTAGTTGTTTCCTGAAAAGATGCTGCTGCGATGAAGCTGTCCGACCACAGTGAGGCCTTGGTTATACCTAAGAGCAGCGTCATGGCGGTTGCAGGTCTACACCTTTTAGTCTTCGGCGGTGTAGGCCTTAAATCTGTGAGTTTTTCCTCTTTTTGTGACAGCTGTTTTTTATCGATAATCTGTCCTTCCTTCAGATCAGGAAAATCACAGGGATTTACAATTTTCAAGCTGCCGGATAGTACCGCGTTTTCTTTCCGGAATACGAATTTATCAACGACCTCACCCGGCAAAAATGAGCTATCGCCGACAGATTCAATTTCAACCTTTCGCATCATTTGAGAAATGGTGATCTCGATATGCTTATCGTTGATAGTTACATTTTGGCTGCGATAGACGTTCTGTACCTCCGAAATCAAATATCTCTGCAGTGCTTCCTCACCTTTAATTCGCAGAATATCGTGTGGAACCAGTGGTCCGTCCGTTAAGGCGTCACCAGCTTCGACCAAATCACCTGCATGAACATTCAGATGACGGTCGCGTGGGACGTGGTGTTCTTTTTCCATGCCGGACTCAGAGCGGATTATGATTGTCATTTTGCCTTTGCGTTTATCAGTTCGCAATTCGACACGTCCCGAGATTTCAGCCATGGCAGCGGGATCCTTCGGTTTGCGTGCTTCAAATACTTCGGTAACTCTGGGCAAGCCCCCCGTAATATCCTGTGTTCCACCGGTTGCTCTGGGTTGATGAGCGAGCAATTGTCCAGCCTGAACACTTTGTCCCTCAGTAACCTCAACTCTGGCTCCTGCGGGCAGATAGTGAACATCGAGTATTTTGCCCTTTGAATCTTCAATGATGATCTGTGGATGTTTGTCGCCTTTATGTTCGATAACTACCAGACGATAGATGCTGCTGGGCGGAACATCGCTTCCATCGACCGCGGCGCTGCTGCGAGACGGGTGACTTACATTTTCTGGTTTCTGTCCTTTGATTTTTAACTCTTCCAGTTGAACAGTCTCGCCCTCCACAATATCCGTGAATTTTATAATGCCGGGCACTTCCGCCAAGATCGGCGTACGATGTGGGTCCCACATAAACAGTATCACTCCAGCCTTAACTTTCTGGCTATCCTTAACCAAGATAGTGGCTCCGTATGGCACTTTAAACTTGTCAAGCTCTCGATCCTTTGCATCAAGAAGGCCCATTTCGCCATTGCGTTTGAGTGCAATCCGCCGAGGCGGACTACCATCGCTTTGCTCTAACATAACAGCATTTATATCGCGATATTGGACTTTGCCTGAATAGGTGGCCTTCTGCTGACGTTCAAGGATAGCTCTGGAAGCAACACCACCTGTATGGAACGTACGCAGAGTAAGCTGGGTACCTGGTTCACCGATTGACTGAGCAGCAACGATACCAACAGCAGAGCCCTCTTCAATTAAACGACTTGTACTCATATCCCAACCATAACACTTTGCACAAACACCAAATGGACTGTCACAAGTAAGGGGACTTCTGACTCTGATGGCATCAAGACCCAAAGCTTCAATCTTTGCTGCTATCTCCGGTGTTATAACTTCATTCTCGCGCACAATCATTTCGTCAGTGATCGGATTACGGACATTATCTCTGGCAGTCCTTCCGATGATAAGTTGTGAAAGGGGTACACTGCGACTATCATCGGATTCGCCTCTGCTGACAGTGCTTTTGGTGATTCCCTGTAATGTTTGGCAGTCGCGTTCAATAATAATCACATTTTGTGCTACATCGATAAGCTTGCGAGTCAAATATCCCGAATTAGCTGTCTTTAAAGCGGTATCAGCCAAGCCTTTCCGCGCTCCATGAGTAGAACTGAAGTACTCAAGAATGGTCAATCCCTCACGAAAGTTTGACTTAATAGGCGTTTCAATAATCTCACCACTGGGCTTGGCCATCAATGCTCGCATTCCGGCGAGCTGCTGAATTTGGTCGATGCTTCCTCTGGCTCCGGAGTCGCTCATTAGATAAATGGGATTTAGATATGGAGAGCCGTCTTCGTTAGTATCTGCTTTTAAGCCGCGTATCATTTCGTTGGTAACAGCTACGCGGGCATTCGTCCAAGCATCGATAATCTGATTATATCTCTCGCGATCGGTCAGAACACCTTCAATATAATTCTTTTGGATTCGACCTACCTTCTTTTCCGTCTCACTGATAATATCAGCTTTCTTCGCCGGTATTTTCAAATCGGTAATACCAAAGCTCAAGCCTGCGAGCGTGGCATATTTAAAGCCCAAATCTTTTATTCTATCAAGCAGATCTACGGTTTCGGCACTACCGGCGAACTCAAAGCAGTCGCTGATTACCTTGCTCAGCTTCTTTTGGGTCATTGTTTGATTGTAAAACGGCATACTGGCCGGCAGTATGTCATTAAATATGCATCTGCCCACCGTTGTTTCAATCACTTGGGCTGGCAAACGCTCTTTACTGTATTTGGAGTCCTCTTTATATTTCGTAGTTGGCTTATCTTGCTTTGATTCGCTTGAGCTCGACGAGTCCAATCGAGTCGGAGTGGAACGGGGAATACGCACTTTAATTCTCTCGTGCAGACCGATTTTACCTATTTCGTAAGCCATTATAGCTTCGAAAGCGTTTCGAAATATCGGCACTCGCTGGGATGTCGCTGGGATGGCTGGCGCCAGCTGGTGCCGTTTTTTATCCGTAATGCCTGGTTGTCCGCCTCGGTGGATCGGAACTTGATATTCGTCAATCAAAATCGTCAAGTAGTAATTGCCCATCACCATATCCTGTGATGGTCCGACCATTGGAGAGCCATTGGCGGGCGAGAAAATATTTGAAGTGGTCATCATTAAAATATGAGTCTCAGCCTGGGCCTCAATACTTAACGGAAGATGAACCGCCATCTGGTCGCCATCAAAGTCCGCGTTGAAGCCCTTGCAAGCTAAAGGATGAAGCATAATCGCGTTGCCTTCTACAAGCATCGGCTCAAAAGCCTGGATGCCCATCCGATGAAGCGTCGGTGCACGGTTTAGAAGAACTGGATGCTGATGAATCACTTCTTCCAAGATATCCCATATAACTTCATCAAGACGTTCTATCATTCTCTTGGCACTCTTAATTGTATCGGCAAGACCGTGTTGTTTGAGTTTACGAATAATGAAAGGCTGATATAGTTCCAGAGCTATTTTCTTTGGCAGTCCGCATTGATAAAGTTTTAGATCAGGACCCACTACAATTACGGACCGAGCTGAGTAATCAACTCGTTTTCCCAGCAAGTTTTCTCTGAATCGTCCTTGCTTTCCTTTAATCATATCGGTCAGGGATTTGAGTGGCCGATTATTACTTCCCAAAACAGGCCTACGACACCTCGAGTTGTCCAGCAGAGAATCAACAGCTTGCTGCAGCATTCTTTTCTCATTTCTGATGATGACCTCCGGAGCGTTTAGGTCCATTAGTTTTTTTAATCTGTTGTTTCGATTGATGATTCTTCTATAAAGGTCATTTAGGTCGCTGGTTGCGAAATTGTCTCTTTCCAGTAGGACTAAAGGCCTCAAATCCGGTGGTATAACGGGAACAGCCTCAAGCGCCATCCACTCGGGCTTATTTCCGCTGTTTTTAATTTCGTTGATTGTCTTAAGACGTTTCGTGAGGTCCTTTATTTTCTGCTTACTGTTTGTTTTGACTATGGCCTGGCGAAGCTGAGCGCTAATAGTCTCCAGCTCTAAGTTTCCCAATAATGCCCTGATGGCCTCGGCTCCCATTAAAGCCTTAAATCCTCCGATAGGCGGACCGTATTTATTCGTTGCTTCACGGAATTCTTCTTCGCTGAGTAGTTGGCCCACCTTCAGTGGGCTTTGTCCGGGATTAGTAACAACATAGTCCTGGAAGTAGATGATCTTCTCTAAGTCCGACGTTTTCATGCCCAGAACAGAACCGAGACGATTGGGAATAGATTTAAAAAACCAAATATGTATAACCGGCGCGGCAAGATTGATATGTCCCATACGCTTGCGACGAACACGACTATGTGTGACCTTCACGCCACAGCGGTCACAAATTATCCCCTTAAACTTAGTGCCCTTGTATTTGCCGCACGCGCATTCCCAATCTCGTTCCGGCCCAAAGATTCGCTCACAAAATAAGCCGTCCTTCTCCGGCCGATACGTACGGTAGTTGATAGTCTCAGGCTTGCGCACCTCGCCAAAAGACCAACTACGGATATCATTAGGGCTAGCCAGAGAAATTTTGACCGAACCGTAATCGTTAATGCGATCGTAAATATTTCCTAACATTTATGGCCCCTTATAATTGACAATAATCAAATTATAGAGTGGGTAGTTCCAAGCCGTTTCTTTTCAAGCTGTATATTCAAGCCCAGACCTCTTATTTCATTGCACAACACGTCAAACGACAGTGGCGTACCCGCTTCAAGGCTGTTTTGTCCTTTGACCATGGATTCATATATTTTTGTTCTGCCCTCCACATCATCGCTTTTGACGGTCAGCATTTCTTGCAGGGTATAAGCGGCCCCGTATCCTTCCAAAGCCCAGACTTCCATTTCGCCGAATCTTTGTCCGCCGGTTCTGGCCTTGCCGCCTAACGGCTGTTGTGTAATCAAACTGTACGGTCCGGTTGCACGGGCATGAATCTTATCATCAACAAGATGATGCAGCTTCATCATGTAGATGTAGCCAATAGTTGCTTGTTGATCAAAAGCCTGGCCTGTTCTGCCGTCATACAATTGTGCCTTGAGCGTCTTGGGGATATTTATGAAAAACTCATCATGGGGCGGGGCTTGGCCCTGTTCTTCAAGTTTGACATATCGGCCCTTCATAAGTTCATTTGCTTCCTCGGTGAGTTTTTGGATATCATCTTCCGTAGCACCATTAAAGACCGGTGTAATTGCATTGAAGCCCAACACCTTTGCCACCCAGCCAAGATGCGTTTCGAGTATCTGACCCACATTCATTCGGCTCGGCACGCCGAGCGGATTTAGCAGAATTTGAAGTGGCGTGCCGTCTTCAAGGAACGGCATATCCTCTTCAGGCATAATTTTTGCTATAACACCTTTGTTACCGTGGCGTCCTGCTACTTTATCGCCGATCGATAATGTCCTTTTAATTGCAACATAAATTTTTGCCATCTGTAGCACACCGCTCGGCAGCTCGTCACCGTGTTTAAATCTTTCTGTCTTACGACTCTTTTCTTCCTGAAGCTCAACAATCTTAGTCCAGAATTTGTCGACGATTTTCTGTACGTCATTCCGAGCGGAAGCAGGTTTGACCCACTTTAAACGGAAGTTTTCTATCTGTTCGTAAATAACATCGTCGTCGGTGCTAACGCCGACTTTCTGACGCGTGGATGAATCGACGATGTTGACATTGAATCTGCTATGGATGGCTTCGATCATCTGCCTAAATATGGCACATTCCTTGGCCTGTATCTCTTTTTCATATTGTTTTATCTGGGCCTCGAGTTCCTTTTTTTGTTCTTCGGTACCGGCCCCACGTCTGGTGAATAGCTCTGTTTTTATTACCACTCCCTCATATCCACTGGGCAGTTCAAGGGAGTCATTTTTGACGTCTTCACCAGCTCTGCCAAATATGGCATGCAGCAGCTTCTCCTCCGGCGTTAGCTCGGTCTTACTCTTCGGCACTACCTTGCCTACTAGGATATCACCGGGACAAACCCTGGTTCCTTCGCGGACTATTCCCCGTTCGTCGAGGTTTCGTAGTGCTTTTTCACCAACGTTGGGAATATCCCGAGTGAATTCTTCTTTGCCGAGGCGTGTCTCTCGTACTTCGGCTGTAAATTCGTCGATGTGAATGCTGGTAAAACTATCGTCCTTGCATAATTTTTCGCTTACGATTATGGCATCTTCAAAATTGAAACCATCAAAAGAGACAAATCCCACCAAAACATTTTTGCCGAGTGACAGCACACCTTGCGATGTACCTCCGCCGTCTGCGATGATTTGGCCCGCTTTGACCTTGTCACCTAACGCTACGATTGGCTTTTGAGTAAGGCACGTTCTTTCGTTCAAACCAACAAATTTGGACAGTTTATATTCGTCGGTGTGATCAATGACTATCAGGGTACTGTCAACTGCGGTTACAACTCCACCATTTATTGCACGAACGAGCATACTTGAGTTTTGACCCACAACTTCCTCCATACCGGTACCGACCAGAGACGGTTCCGTCTTCAAAAGCGGAACTGCCTGTCGCTGCATATTCGAGCCCATCAAGGCTCGATTGGCGTCATCGTGCTCCAGAAAGGGAATAAGTGAAGCTGAAACGCCGACAATCTGCTTAGCTGATACATCAACATAGTTGACAGAATCGCTGTCAACCTGAGCCAGTTCTCCACCCTTCATCGCCAGCACCAATCCCTTCTGAATTTTATTTGTCTCAGGATCAAATGTGTTTGGTGCGGCAATTATTTGCTTGCTATCCTCATCGGCACGTAAATAGTCAACCTTATCCGTTGCCTTTCCCTTTTCAACTCTTCGATATGGTGTCAGTAGAAAGCCGTATTCGTCAATGTTTGCGAAAATTGCCAAGGAAGAAATCAGTCCAATATTTGTTCCCTCAGGCGTTTCGATAGGACAGATTCTACCGTAGTGGCTGATATGTACATCTCTGACTTCAAATCCCGCTCTTCTTCTGTTTAGTCCTCCAGGCCCAAGCGCCGACAGTCTTCTTTCGTGAGTCAATTGACTTAGGGCGTTTGTCTGGTCCACAACCTGGCTAAGCTCACCACGTCCAAAGAAATAATTGATACTGCTGGCTACGCTCTTTGAGTTGACCAAATCAGCAATTCGTATTTGATCCTCCACGTCCCTTTTGATACTCATTCGTTCCTGAATGGTTTTTCGCAGCTTTAATAGGCCTTTTCTGATTTCATCAGCAGCAAGCTCCTCGATGGTCCGCAGCCTTCTATTTCCGAGATGGTCAATGTCATCAACCTCGCCTTGGTTGTTTCGCAAAGCGATTATGTATTTCATAGTATTAAGAAAATCTTCGCGACGAAGAGTCATCTCATTTTCATCTATGGACTGACCAAACTTTCGGTTCAATCTGAATCTGCCGACTTTACCCAGGCGGTAGCGATTCGGGTCAAAAAATTTCTCTGCAAAAAAGGTTTTTGCTTTTTCCTGGTTGGGTGGATTGCCGGGCCTTAATCTCATATAGAACTTTAACGACGCCTGTCCATGGCTCTGACAATCATCTTCAGCGAGCGTATTTAAAATAAGTGAATCTCGGACCTCATCAATAACTTCGATACGCTTTTTAATTCCGTTTTTTTGTTTTATAACTGTCGCTTTATCACTTATTTGTGTTCCGGCTTTTACAATGATTTCACCAGTATCAGGCTCTACGATTGACTCTACAGCCCACATAGAAGGCGTGAGTTTTTCGACGGCAACAGTAACGGTTTTATAAAACAAACGCAGTATTTGCTCGGTAGTTCCACATTCAGAATCTATTGCTCGAAGAAAAATCGTTGCCGGAATCTTGCTGGACTGATCGATCTTCACTACTAAGATATCTTTCTGTGTAACACCTATTTCTATCCAGCTACCCCTTTCCGGAATGATTCTACCGCCGTGAAGAACCCTATCTCCTTCTTTGCTCTCGATAAGAAAATCAACACCTGGACTTCTGTGAAGCTGACTTACGATGACTCTGATCGCACCATTGATGATAAACTCTCCGCCGCCGATCATCACAGGTATTTCACCAAGGTATATTGACTGCTCAGCTAAATCCTGCCTTTTCTCGCTGTGCAATCTGCAGTGGATTTTTAATGGATATGCATATATCAGCCTTAACTGTACGCACTCGGTCGGCGTATAGTGCGGCTGTTCCAACTCGTAGTGAAGGTATTCCAGAGTAGTTTTCTTATCATAGCTCTCCACGGGAAATATCTCTCTGAAAAGCGCTTCGAGTCCAATGTTACTTCTTTTGGTTGGCGGTTTATCTCTTTGTAAAAATCGTTCGTAACTTTTCCTTTGTATCGCTACGAGGTCTGGTATAGCCACAGTGTCACTTACTCTTCCGAAATTCCGAACGGGTTTTGTAAGCATTTTTACTCTCCGGGCTTAAATAAACAAGGCGCTATGTGTGATTTATGTTAATTCAACAACAGCACCTACGTTTTCCAGTTGGTTTTTAGCAGCTTCAGCATCTTGCTTACTCAATTCTTGCTTAACCGGCTTTGGAGCGCCGTCGACGAGCTCCTTCGCTTCCTTCAATCCCAATCCAGTCAAAGCTCTTACTTCTTTTATAACCTGGATTTTTTTATCTCCAAAACTTTTAAGTACTACATCAAAGCTTGTTTTCTCCTTAGCTTCTTCAGCTTCGGCGCCTGCTTGCGATACTGGACCTGCCATCATTACGGCACCACTCGCAGCCGGTTTTATGCCATACTCTTGCTCAAGGTAATCACCGAGATCTTTAGCTTTCATCAACGTCAGGTTGACTATTTCGTCGCCAAGTTTCTTAATCTCGCTGCTCCATTTCTTTGTGTCCTTCGCTTGCGGTTTTTCTCCTTTTTGGGGTTTTTTTACCTCTTTTGCTTCCACTTTAGCTTGCTCTTTTGCCTCTGTTTTAACTTGCTCTTGTACCTCTGCTTTAGTTTGCTCTTTTGTCTCTGCTTTAGCTTGTTCTTTTGCCATTTTCGACCAGCTCCTATTATTTATTCTGCGCCTGGTGGTAGCCGAAACTCCGTCGTTTCGTTTAACCCGATAGGGGCAGCCACACAAGCAACCACAATCCTGGTTAATTCGTTAAATGGTTATTGGTTAAATGGTTACTGGTTAAACGGCATCGACTAAATTGCCAATTACCAGTTACCAATCACCAATTACCAACTTATGCCGCCTGCTTTTCAGTCCTTTCGACAAGGGTTCTAATACAACCTGCTATAATGGTCGCTGGTGTGTTACAATATCGTACTAATCTTGCTGCAGGTGACTGCGCTTGAGAGATTATTTTGCTCTGCAGCTCTGCTCGTGTGGACATCTTCGAAAGCTGCTCTGCTGCTGTGGCATCCAAAGATGAGCCTTCCAGAAAAGCTCCTTTGATTTCTATAACCGGTACCTTCTTGCGCCACCCAGTTAGCTCCTTGGCTACATCAACGATACTATCACCACCATACACAATAGCGCAGGGACCTTTGAACAGAGGCGTTGCCTGATCCATTCGGACATTGCACACAGCCTTTCTGAACAGGGAGTTCTTCACCACCAATAACTTGATGCCTTTCTGTTTAAGCTCACCTCTCATCAGGTTATTGTCAACTCCGCCGACTCCCTTTGTGCTGACAACCATAAAATCGTTAATACCCTCGTCAACAACTTTCTTTTCCAATTCTGCCTGGAGCAGCTCTTTTACATACTTACTCATCTTTCACCTATTTTTTTGTCCAGAGCTTTGCTATGCGTTGCAAAACCAGCTTTTTTAAACAATGACATCTACAGCAGGGCTCATTGTCGCGGATATGCACAATTTTTTGATGTATGTGCCTTTTGCTGCTGCTGGTTTAATCTTTTTTATATGTGTGATGAATGCCTCTACATTACCTATTAGCTTTCCTGCCTCAAAGCTTTGCTTACCAACAGCTATTTGGACATTTCCGCCGGCGTCATTTTTGAACTCGACTTTGCCTGCGGTGAATTCAGCTACCGTGGTAGCCAAATCGTCAGTTACCGTTCCCTTTTTGGGCGAAGGCATTTTTCCCTGCGGTCCAAGCATTTTACCGAGCTTGCTTACTTTGCCCATAACCTTCGGCGAAGCAACCGCCACATCAAAATCCATCCATCCACCCGATATTTTTTTTATTAGTTCGTCACAGCCGGCTTCAATGGCACCAGCCTGTTTAGCTGTTTCGATGTTGGGGTCTTCGCAGAAAGCGACTACTTTTTTCTGCTTACCTATACCATAAGGTAAAGATATTGCGCCGCGAACTATTTGATCGGCCTGCTTCGGGTCTATTCCGAGGTGCAGCACACACTCTACACTCTGGTCAAACTTCGCTGTGTTAAAGGATTTGACTTTTTCGACTGCCTCCGCCAGGCTTATCGGCTCTTTACCCACCTGTTTTGATTCTTTTTTGTATCTTTTGCTTCTATACCTCATATATCCTCTATTATTTCTATACCCATACTTCGGGCAGTACCTCTGATGATTTTCTCGGCACCGGTCATATCATACGCGTTCAAATCTTTAAATTTGGTCTCAGCAATCCTCCGGATTTGTTCGGAAGTCACTTTTCCTACTTTCTCTTTATTTGGAACGGCGCTTGCCTTTGCGATTTCAGCCGCTTGTTTCAGCAAGACTGCTGCTGGAGGACTTTTGACCTCGAAGGTGAAACTTTTATCCTTATAGACACTTATTACCACCGGCACAATTGTACCATTAAGGTCCTTTGTTCGCTCATTAAACTGCGAAACGAATTGACCGATATTTACACCGTGTTGACCCAAAGCAGGTCCTACTGGCGGGGCCGGCGTCGCCTGCCCACCCTGCGCCTGCAATTTAATCTTCACTGCAACTTCTTTAGCCATTCTTTACCTAAAACTCTTGACTATTAAAATATAAACAAAACTCCAAACAATAATCAGATTGTGCTCTCATAAAACTGCACTATATCTCTAGCGCGTATTATTTTTCTAATGCTCAAACCTTCTGTCTTTTTTAACCAACTCGTATTATCCAACAGCGATCTTCTTTCAGGTTCCCCAAAATATATTATCTTAATACAATGTGGATTCTTCGACAAAGTCGAATGGATTCACTCTAAAACATTCTGTATCGTTTGATCTCCAAATGGATCATAAAAGAAAAAAATCGTTACATCTTGACAATTAAAGTCCAAAACGTCACCCTCGATGATTTCAACAATTGCTTGACGATTCCTGACTTTTTGAGCATTTCTTCGTGCAACTAATGCTATATCCGGATATAGTTCAACGCCATAAACCTTCGCGAACGGCAAACGCGCAGCAACGCACACAGTCCTACCTAACCCGCATCCATAATCAGCAAATACATCCGTTTCATTAATCGAAAATCTTCTAAATATTTGATGTAACCGAAAATAAGGACAGGGGGTACAAAAACGAGCATCTTTATTTTGGGAAACCCAATCTTTCCTTTTGAGTATCTCGCGGGTATTAATATTTAATCTTACTTCCCAGAGAAAATCGTGAATAAGTCTTACCCTTTCCAACATATTCTCTATAAATTGTATTATTTTCTTCTTCAATTTTCTGCTATCAGAGTGTCGCTTTTTACATTTTGTCGGTTTCGGTTTTAACCTTGTTTGCAATCCATAGTTACAATTTCTCGATCTGCCAATACTCTATATCCAGAGGCGTGCTTCGGCCGAATATAGTAACTATTACCTTTACTATGCCACGCTCGGCATCGATCGAATCGACGACACCTTCAAAATTCTCAAAAGCACCTTCACGAATTTTAATCTGATCGCCTTTCTGAAACTCGACTTTGATGCTTGGAGCCTCCTCAGGCTTTTCGGCTTCCAACAGCATCTTTGCCACATCCGTATCCCGCATTGGAGTAGGAATTCCCTCTGTACCTATAAAATCGCCGACTCCAGGTGTTGCTTTGATCATAAACCAGGCCTTTTCCGGAACTCGGCCGTCCTTGGTCGGCTCCATCTCCATAAAGACGTAGCCCGGATACAACTTCCGCTTCAGAATTGTTTGTTTACCGCCACGGATGCGCTTCATTTGCTCTACAGGCACCTCTATTCTGCCAATAGTATCCGTCAAGTCCTCATTTTCCACTTTCTGCACAAGAGCTTGTTGTACCTGCAATTCTTTATTTGCCGCAACTCGTAAAACGTACCACTGCATGAAAACGCCTTATGTCAAGAGCCAGTCAAATAAGATTCTAAAACCGGTATCAGAAAATCCCAGGAGCATAGCCATAAAGACCACAACGACAATAACGATGAATGTCGAAACGGCTATTTCTTTCTTGCTGGACCAGCTAACCTTTTTCATCTCGCCTTCACCTGCTATCAGAAAATCTGCAACTGTAGATTTATTAACAAGGTAAAAAATCAAAATTGCAAAAGCGACAAATACGCCAGCGGGTACCATACTTTCAACCCACTGTCCTAAATCAGCCGCCTCTAATTGCTGGTAAAGCCGCAAACATCCCAATCCAGCGATTATTGCCGCACTCAAAGCGGTGCATAATCTTGTGTATTTTCCCTGGCCACGTTTGTAAATACTAAAAAACACTTTAATTGTTCCTCATTGACTCTGTTTTTATCTCATTATCAACAACAGATGACATCCACATCAGGCCAGAAGGGAATCGAACCCCCAACCTTCGGTTTTGGAGACCGATGCTCTGCCAATTGAGCTACTGGCCTATCTTTATTGATATTGTCATCACGAGGCAAATTTGTACTATTATTTCCGCCGAATCTTGTGGACGGTGTGTTTACGTTCATTTCTGCAGAATTTCTTAAGCTCTAATTTCGGAACACCTTCAGCTACACTGATACTGGTGCGATAATTTCTACTTTTACATTCTGAGCACTCAAGCCAAACATACTCCCTTTTGCTTTTTTTCTTCGCCATAGAAATCTGGTCCTACCAAGCGTGCCTTATATTTAAGAATCATTTGCTTAGCCTGCGAACCTGCGAATGTCCACTAACAATATTTCATTGGTGTCAGCAGCAATGCTATTGATACTCGTGGAGCTCACTGGTTATTTCAGAGGTGCTATGCAAGGATTTTCGTTACTACGCCGGCTCCGACCGTCCGACCACCTTCGCGAATAGCAAAGCGAAGGCCTTCCTCCATAGCAATGGGGGAAATAATTTCCACCTCCATGGTTATATTATCGCCTGGCATACACATCTCAGCAGTCTTTCCTTCCTCACTTAATAGCGCAATAATCGAACCGGTTACATCGGTTGTTCTAAAATAAAATTGTGGCTTGTAACCGGGGAAAAACGGTGTATGACGCCCGCCTTCTTCTTTTGTCAGTACATAAACCTCAGCGTGGAACTTTGTATGTGGCGTAATGCTTGCTGGAATTGCAATTACATGTCCTCTCTCAAGCTCCCTTTTCTCTACTCCACGTAAAAGCACACCGATGTTGTCCCCTGCTTGGCCCTCATCAAGGGTTTTGTTGAACATCTCCACACCGGTGACAACGGTTTTACGTGTTTCTTTTGACAGTCCGACAATTTCTACCTCGTCGCCGACTCGAATCCGGCCACGGTCGACTCGTCCGGTGCCGACTGTGCCACGGCCCTTAATGCTGAAAACGTCCTCGACCGGCATAAGAAACGGCTTATCAACGTCGCGTACCGGAATTGGGATATACTCGTCCATCACTTTCAGCAACTCGACTATTGGCTCGCAGGCGGGATCATCCAGACTCTCAGCCCTCATCGCTTTAAATGCGGAACCACGAATGATAGGTGTATCGTCCCCGGGGAAATCATATTTATTCAACAGCTCTCTTATCTCCAGATCGACGAGTTCCAGTAATTCTGGGTCGTCAACCAAATCTACCTTGTTAAGGAAGACCAGTATGGTGGGTACATTTACCTGGCGGGCCAAAAGAATGTGCTCACGGGTCTGCGGCATTGGACCATCAGCCGCACTAACGACAAGGATGGCACCATCCATCTGTGCTGCCCCGGTAATCATGTTCTTAACATAGTCAGCGTGACCCGGACAATCAACGTGCGCATAGTGCCGATTATCCGTCACGTATTCAACATGTGCCGTGGCAATGGTCAGAATTTTCGTTTCGTCACGCCGGCCGTGAGCTTCTGATGCCTTCGCGATTTCATCATAAGACTTGAAACTCGACAGCCCTTTAAACTCCATCACTCTTGTCATCGCAGACGTCAAAGTTGTCTTGCCGTGATCTACGTGACCAATGGTTCCAACATTTACATGTGGTTTTGTCCGTTCGAATACCGCCTTAGCCATCTTAATATAGACCTCCAATATGCCAGGTTAATATTTTTGACTTGCTCGTTTTTTTTAACTGGTTTAGCTACAACTTGCTAAAAAAACTTACCGTCAAGATTACTATATAGTTTGCAAGCAACCTTAGCTCGACCTGCTTACATTTAGCTGCTGATGGGACTCGAACCCATGACCTCGTCCTTACCAAGGACGTGCTCTACCAACTGAGCTACAGCAGCAAGATCCAACAATATCCAATTCGCTTATTAAACGCTGCGATACTGAGTCCAATAATCGCAAACGTCTTTGCTGCTCTTGCAGACAACAAATAGTATGCCTTGCTTTTCCCTCTCAACAAACCCAAGTTAAGAAGTAAAAAACCATACTAATTGACTAACCTTAGTATAAACACATTATAATACAAGACATATCATAAAAGTTGCAAACATAAAAATAAAAAAAAAAAAGGCTAAAAATTTCAATTCTTGTTTTTCCCTGCAAAAAACAATCCAAATCGGTCTTTTACAGACTAATATTAAGCGAATCTGTTGTTATGCGAGAAAATTATGGTTAATCACCGCTGCTATCTCTCATTTTTTCATCGTCGGCATTATAGCTAAGGCGGTCGTCCCATCGTTTCATCTGCTCACGCCAGTTAGGTCTGGCACGAATGTCTTCTATTTTAATTGCACTTAGTGCTTCCAGCACTGTGTTGGGATCAACTCCACCCTCCGGATTGCTCAAATATTCGTCAATCGAGCGTGTCACTTTACTGTCGATATCTAAGTCCTTTTGCAGCAAGCAGTTCTCTACCAGATTAACTGCAAGCTCCACCTTTGACCACCTTAGATATACATTCACTAATTTGGATAAAACTACCTCTTTTTCCTCTTCTGTCTGTGCAGCTTCATGCAGTGTTCCCAGATAGTCTGCTGCCCGTTCAAACTGACTCATCTCAATATAAAGATCAGCTAATTGCTCTCTGATACTCTTGAGTACTTGTGGCTTACTTTCGCCGATTTTACGGTCTGCCATCTCAAGAAAAGCGATTTTCTGATCGTCAGACAACTTAATTTGACTATTCTTCGAGAAGAATCTGTCTATCCACTCGTTTAGAACGCTGGTGTCGGAGGTATTAAATATTTTAATCATTGCCTGCCAAGCTGCCTTACCTTCTGGATTTGGACCTATTTTTTCTACCAGCCAAACAAGGTCTTCTTTGGCGCCGACTTCGCCGGCGAGGTCGATCATCTTTGCCCTCACAATCGCACTGACATCATTGACAAAATCTTTTCTCAATATTTTAAGAGTACCTGCTTTGTCAATATAGATAAGCCCATCTACTGCTGCTTCACGGACTAAATCTGTTTTGTCACCTAAGGCTTCTTCAAACAAAGGCTTAAAACGCTTTTTTGCTTGAGCATTACAAGCACTCTGAGGGGCACACAGGCCTGCCATTGTATTAAGTAACTCTCCGCGCAGAGTCCCGTTGCTTTTTTTGTTTTGCTGGTTAAACTTTTCTGCTAACAAACCAAGATATTTTTCGACCTCAGCGGACGCTAATCCTTCCTGCTCAAGCAGCTTTTTCATAACTTCCGCACCTTTTTGCGCCTTTCTTGGATATTGCTCGCTCAGATATTTGACCGCCCATTCCAAGGCCTTCTTTCTCGTTTCATCAAGAATCTTTGTCTTTGGATTAGGCGCAAAGGCATATCCGAGCGCAACAAACAATTCCATTTTGACTTCATCATCCTGTTCGATTTCAAGCCGAGATAGCAGATTTTGAGCTGAATTAACCCCTCCCATTAGCGAAAAAGAGAGCAATTGAGCGGTTTTCAGCCGAACGTCTCTGTCCTGGTCCGATATCAGATTGGCCAGAATGGGTCCGATTGCATCCGGCAGCTTAGGATTCGGCCTGGTTCCCACCCTATCTTGGCGCACCTTTTCTAAAGCCCACAATCTAATTATTTTTTCCGAGCCACGTAAATGCTCAGTTAAAAATTGACTCTTGGCTGCATCATCGCTAAGAGTTAAGTATATCTTATCTAATGCCGCTCGGTATCGCTCTCGCCACGAGCTCAATTCGGTCTCCAGCTTCCGTATTTCTGTTTCCCGGCGAATCAGCCGAGCCCGTAAAAACGCTTCTGGCCCCTGGTGTTTAAGCTCATTTATGATTTCTCTACGAGCTTCGGCACTGTCTCCTTTAAGTATGCCCAGAGAATACAAGGCATCGCCCGCCGCGGCAGCCACCTGGCCCTGCGAATCTTCAAGTAGTTCCATAAGCTTTAATGCCGCTGCCATATCGGGATGAAGCTTCAACGCGTATATTGCATTTAGCCTTGCTCTGGCCGGCAATGAAGCCTCTGTTGCAATCTTTTCAAGTGGCTCTTTTATTTGCTCATACTTGAAAATCAAGGTCGCTTCGGCAGCCAACCTGGGCCCAGCAGTATCATCGGTGGTTAATATTTCGAGCAAGGGTTGGATAAACTCCTCTTTATTCTCAACTGTTTTTTGAGTTGCTCGTGTCTGAATTAGTGCTTTGCATACAGCCGCTCGTGCACTGTTACTTTCAGCTTGCAGTGCCTCAAGTAGAGATTTTCTGGCTTGGGGGTCTCTATTAAATAACAATACGATTGCCGCCTCTGTCGAACCCTTTAATAAAGCATCTCTGATGATTTTCAATTGTGGGTCAAGCTCGGCTTTTGTGGATGCCTCAGCGACTGGCAAAGCTGTTTCACTCTGACCAACGCCAGCCTGTTGGCATCCTATCACCAGGAGGAACATTATCAGACACAATCTTCTTACGCTCATTTGGATAACCTTAAGGAAACTGTCTCCTACCCATTTGGATATCATAATAACCGTCAAATCCATCCTGGTCAATTAACTATCAGCTTTTTTCTACATATACGGGCTTTTACGTATAACCACGCTCTGTTGAAAAGCCTCACCGTCGTTTCGACCCAAGCGTCCATTTCTGCTTTCGCAGAAAGCACGGGGGCGAAGTGGAGAAATCTGCTCAAAAACAGATTTCTCGACTCGCCTTCGGCTCGCTCGAAATGACATTCTGAACTCTTTTCAACAGAGCAATATAACCACTAAATATAGTGGATAACAAACTCTCAATCATATTTACTTGTCTTTTACATATGCACTTTCCATTACGGCCTTGGATGGAATTTCTTATGGATACTTCGCAGTCTATCCTGGTCAACGTGGGTATAAACCTGCGTGGTAGTGATATCTACATGACCGAGCATTTCTTGGACGCTTCGAAGGTCTGCTCCACCAGACAATAGATGCGTTGCGAAGCAATGTCTCAGTGTGTGTACAGTTAGATTTCGGGGCATACCTGAACGGATTGCGTATTTTTTAACTAATCTCCAGATTTCAATACGACTCATAGGCCGGCCTGTTCGCGACAGCAATAAAAAATCTGCACTCTCAGAGCCTACCAATTTTGCTCGACCATCGGGCTTCGTCAGATACTCAACTGTCGCTGCGATAGCAGCCTTGCCGATCGGTATCACTCGCTCTCTGTTGCCTTTGCCCACACAGCGTAGGTAGCCGATGTCGAGGTTTAAATCCGATGTTTTTAGACCCGCTAACTCACTGGCACGGACTCCGGTAGCATAAAGCAATTCAAGCATCGCTTTATCACGCAGATAAAAGGGTTCGCAAGGCTCCGGAGCTTTCAGAAGATCGATAACCTGTTGTTTGCTGCAAATAACAGGCAGCCTTTGCCATAGCTTCGGGCTTTCAATAGTACAAGCCATGTCGTCGTCGATAAGGCCGGTAAGCTTTGCAAATCGCAGCAGCATCTTTATCGCGACAAGGCAGCGCTTAACTGAGCTTTCTGCTTTCGCAGAGACAAGCCTGCTGCCGGTCGAAGGCCGGCTAATCCGGTCTTGAGCGAGAATTTGTAAGTAATTTCGTATAAGAGTCGGGTTTATCTGCTGCAATCCGTGAATTTTACACGATTTACAATATTCGAGAAATTCCTTTAGGTCGCGTCCGTACGCTAAAACCGTATTATTAGAAAAGCCACCCTCAACGACTAAGTAATCGAGAAAGTCTTTGGCGGTCCGGCCAAGAGGCAGGGCCAATATTTTGTCACCGATAGACTGGACTTGCGTAGAGTACATATATGTTGCTCACAATCCAAAAGAGCGCACATCTCACACGGACTCTCCAAACGCGATATAGTACGTTGTGAGACCCCACAAATAATGACTCATTCATGTTGTAGCATAGGTTCCTACAATATTAATATCGGCGTTAAGACGATTTAACCTTTACCCCGTTAGAAATTTACCCCTTTTGTCCCGTATTATTCAATACGGCCACAAGAATCTCGGCTATAATTGACATCAGTATAGAGTTTCTAACTGGATTTAGCTGGCGGCCTTGAACTCAGGAAAAACCTAGAGCAGTAAAATGGCTGGCTACTTGCCAATATAGTGCTGCCGCAATCTTCGGTTCAGCTTTCAAAACGAGTAAAACTTGCATTATCAAGACACATCTGATAGGATACAGAAAGTCGAATGCTCAGTGGTGGTATCAGGTTGCAATTCAGACTGCTTAAGACATCTCACAAAGGAGTCGAAAATGAGCGGTATATTTGGAGTCGTCTCAAAAGGAGATTGTGCAGAACCTCTTTTCTATGGCACGGATTATCATTCGCACCTGGGAACAGAATACGGCGGCATGGCAGTGCTTGGTGAAGACTTTGCCCGTCAGATACGGGATGTAAGTCAGAGTCAGTTTAAGTCGAAGTTCTACGACGATTATAAAGCTATGAAAGGTAACAAAGGCATCGGTGTCATCAGCGCCTCTGATGAACAGCCTATTTATCTATGCTCGAAATTTGGACCATTCTGTATAGCTACCAACGGAATTATAGAAAACGCAAAAGAGCTTGCAGAGGACCTGTTAGAGAAAGGAGTATCTTTTAGCGAAGTCAGCAGGAAAACCGCTAATACCACGGAGTTGATAGCAAAGTTAATCAATCAGGGAAGCGACCTAATAAACGGCATAGAGAAAGTGTTTGATACCATAGATGGCTCTTGCTCACTCCTATTGCTCAATCGAGACGGAATATATGCGGCAAGAGACAGGTTCGGGTACACACCGCTTGTTATCGGCAAACGTGAAGATGCATGGGCGGTCACGAGTGAGACAAACGCCTTTCCAAACAACGATTTCGAGGTAGTAAAATACATTGAGCCGGGAGAAATTATCCTGATAAACGAGCAGGGCATAGTGCGAAAAAGAAGGCCGACGGAAGAAAATATCAGTCAAATCTGTGCATTTCTCTGGATTTATACGGGATTTCCCGCATCAAGTTATGATGGAATAAATGTGGAAATTGTAAGGGAAAGATGCGGCCGTTACCTTGCGAAACACGATAAAGATATCGATGTTGACTTGGTATCCGGAGTCCCTGATTCCGGAGTTGCCCATGGGTTAGGATATGCGATGGAGTCCGGCAAGCCATACAGACGTCCTCTTGTTAAATACACGCCGGGATACGGCAGAAGTTATACACCGCCTTCCCAGCAGAGACGCGACCTCATCGCTAAGATGAAACTCATTCCAATTAAAGAAGTAATTAAAGGTAACAGCATTGTTATATGTGAAGATTCTATTGTACGGGGGACTCAGCTTAAAAACTTCACTATAAAGAAACTCTGGGATTGCGGAGCTAAAGAGATACACATAAGGACGGCCTGTCCACCGTTGATGTTTCCATGCAGATTCAATTTCTCCACGCGCTCAAGGCATGAGCTTGTTGCCCGTAAGGCCATTCAAGACCTGGAAGGTGGTGACGTCGAGGATGTGTCGGAATACATAGACCATAATTCCGAAAAATACCGGCGAATGGTGGACTGGATTGCCAAGGATTTAGGTGTCACGACGCTTAGATATCAGACGGTGGATGATATGATTAAGGCCATCGGACTGCCCAAAGAAAAGCTTTGCCTTTATTGCTGGACCGGCAAGTGTCCGGAATCAACACGCCGACGACCGGCAATAGATATAGTGGGAATAAAAAAGCCTTTTGTGAAGAAGGTAATAGAAAGCAAAGCCGCACGCTAACACAGATTTGAGTGCGCCCTCACCAAGTAGCCGGTTCGGTTCCGCTTGGGATCACAGTTGTTCTTGTAGCTCAAGGCAAGGCTGGCAGCTCAGACGACCAGCCGGTCTCATTGCCGAACAAATCACGGGCCTTGACCCGGAAACGATTGCGTTGGTTGGCTCTTCCTACCCGAACGGTGTAAGTCCTGTCTTGTTGCCAACCACTGCTGAGGGCGGGCTCGGTAGTACATTGGAAGAAATACTCTACTACGCCACTTTCATCAGTGGCTTCTGACGCGGTCATAGTAGCATAAAAATCGAAGGAGCCAGAGCCAATCTTGATTTCCTTAGGTTCACCATCCGCCGCCCATTGCATTGGATCAGGCATTGGTGGTGTATTATCATCAGTAGGAGTAGTAGCTGAAACAATCTCTGACCAGTCGGTTTCCAGTTGATTGGTTTTATTTCGAGCTTTGACCTTATATGAGTATGTAGTGTTAGGATTCAGGCCGGTGTCCGTATAATTTGGCTCGTCCTGCCAGCCGCTATCGTGCCCGGCAATAGAGCTGTTCTCGAAGAAATATTCCACACCGCTCGAGTCGGTCGATGTGGCCGTCGTGGCTATCATAGCAATTGAGTATGGTGAGGTTGCGTGAGGCAATGTTGCCCAGATCATAGGATTCGGTATCGGGGGCGCAGCCGGTATCGGCGGTTGCCAATTTTCGGTAAGAACGGCAAAATCAGCGAAATCTACTACTGCATCTCTGTTGAAGTCTTCCGCCAGTAAGACCTCATTGCTAAGCCATTTGCCCGCCAGCAGCATCATATCTCTGTGATCTATCCAGCCGTCATTATTTAAGTCGGCAATGTTGCCCAAATCTGATAGTGACATACTTGCCTGCGGCGTTCCACCATAGGCGCCCAAATTTGTTCGTTTGCCATGCGGCCATAATTCGCCAGTCCAATCTGAATTAGGGTCGCCTGCATCTACACAGGGACTCGTTGTATCATCTATGACCCAAAGCTGGTTATTAGAGTCCCATCTGCCTGCTTCGGATTTAACATGATAATCGCCATCGACCCAGAAGTCATCGCTCTCATCGGTTGTGCCGTTAGGGTCCCAGAAGCCTTCAGCAGCGAAAAGCGGATTGGCAAGAAAGTCACCGGTGCCCGAAACTGCGCCACTTCCAAAATTGCCAGCAGTATTTAACCAGAAGGCGTTATAAGAATTGTCACAGAGACCCAAGATACCTCCGACGAAGTTAGATTTATTGAATGCTATTGTATTGTTATAGACAGAACCTTTGCAATTACTCAAGCCACCGCCTCTTTGATCAGCTATATTGCCTACAATGGTATTGTTATATATGGGGCCACCACAGCCATATAAACCGCCACCGTTTTGGCACTTATTTCCAGCGATAATATTATAGCTGACGTCCCCGTGGCAATTACTAAATCCTCCACCTTCAGAATCCGCCTTGTTTCTGACAATAATGTTGTTATTGATATTGCCGTAGCATCCGTAAAATGCACCGCCACTAAAGGCTGCATAATTGTTTTCAATCACGTTGCTTCTAATTTCACCGTAGCAATACTGCAGAGCGCCACCCAAGCTATTAGAGTTTCCTGAGATAACGTTGTTAATTATTGGTCCACTACAATCAGCTATACCACTACCATTATTCTGTGATATAACGTTATTAGTGATTCGCCCATCACAGCGGTATATTCCTGCCCGACTATTGGAGGTTATTGTATTGTTTGAAATAGCAGGTGCGGCACCATTGTCTCCGTAGATACCCATACTATCACAATCTCTTATAATATTTTTTAATATGCTTGGTGACGTGGCGTAACAGAAAATACCTCGTCCGGTGATAGTAAAGCCGGTAAGCACAGAATCGCTGCCCTCGGCAAAGTCAAAAGTCACGCTGTAATCGAAATTAGAGTCAATCACGGTTGATTGAACAACACTTAAGTCATCTGGATTTTCACTGGTAATAACAATAGACCTGCCGTTGAAAAAGATGCTCTCATTATACGTGCCGGCTCTAACAACAATAGTATCGCCGTCCCGGGAGGCATTTATCGCATCCTGTATGCTGCTAAAGTCCGCAGGTCCATCATTATCGACTATGATTCTTTCCCCCTGGCATGTAAAAACCGGCAGAAGGCATATAAGGGCAAAAACAAGCTTTTTCATCAGAAAACCATCCTCTTGAAAAGTTTTTCTTTTTAAATATTCTACTATAAAAAGAGCGTTAATTCAACTAAAAAGGCAGAGACGTTCTTAACGTAATACATCCGGTCTTACGTTATTTATTGTTTGGTTGACCGCTTTAGTGATTCCGTAAATGGGCAAGATGACAGTGAAAGGGAAAAATTTTAGCAGGGTCTAAGACAGAGCACTAATCATTCCGTCCGTAGAGCCAGCTTGCATCGGCTAATTCATAATCAATGATTTCATCGGGGCGGAAAAATATCTCGATTTCTCGCTCAGCCGATTCCCGACTGTCGGAGCCGTGAATAAGATTGTATCCCCTGGAACAGCTAAAATCGCCCCGAATGGTACCGGGCTGAGCGTCGTAGCCAAAAGTCGCCCCCATCATCTTGCGTACAATCTCTATAATACCCTCTGCCTCCCAGATCATGACAAGTGAAGGCGCCGAACATATATATCTTACTAAGCCTTCATAAAAAGGCTTTTCCTTATGGACGGCATAAAGTTGACGGGCTAACTGCTCAGATATCTGCATAAACTTTGCGGCGGCGAGCTTTAAACCCTTCCGTTCGAATCGCGATATTATCTCGCCAGCCAAATGACGCTGGATGCCATCCGGCTTGACGATTACCAAAGTTCGTTCTACCATGTTTGTACTTTTTGATTCGTTGCTCGTTACTATTTACTGTTTGCGAAATGCTAAATTCCTTCAGGGACGATGTAAATCTCAACTCGTCTGTTGAGCGGATTGCCTTTTTTGCCGGGCTTATTTTCCGCGACCGGTCGATATTCACCGAAGCCACGAGCGCTCATTCGCTTCGGGTCAATTTTGCTTTCAGCCATCACGTTCAGCACCGATATAGCTCTGTGGGCGGACAGGTACCAATTGTTTGGATGTTTAGCAAGTGTCGCAGGTTTCTTAATAGGAATGTCATCGGTGTGGCCTGCGATTATTATATCGAATTTTTTCGCCTCTTCGGAATTCAAAATTTCACAAAGCGATTTAACAGCTTTAACAGCCTCGGATGCGACCTTATCACTGCCCACTTCAAAAAGCAAATCGCTCTTGAACTTTACTATTCCTCGATCGGCATCGTAGGTAACCAAATCGTACTGTTTGGCAAAATCTTCCAGTTTTGTGCTAAGTTCCACCGGTAGCTGCGCACCGCCGTATAGCAGCTTCTTCTGCATCGAATCAATCAGGTCTTGTTTTTTAGCCATGTCTTCCTTAAGCGCGGCAATTTTTTGCTCCAGTGTTTCTATATCGATATTACCTTTTTCCTTGGCGTCGGCAAGCTGCCTGTTCAACCTATCAAGCTCAAGATTTTTAGTATCCAGCTCGGCCCGCAGCGTATCTATTTGCTTTTGTTGTGTTTCGTTTCGAATTCGTAAGTCCTCTAACTCCGAGTTACAGCCGCCGACCAGCGCGATACAGACACATACAAGAAAAACCTTCGACAGTTTCATAGTCAGCATTGTCCAATCCTTTCCAAAATTAAGATACCATCATATAAAATATACATGAATTTTATTTATAAGCTATTACAGCCTGTTAGCTATCGAGACGGCGCCGCTCACCACACAACGTAATTTCTCTTCTCTCCGATTGTACATAAGTAAAGTCTATTCATATTGAACCGTCAAGAATAAATACCAAAATATAAAATGCTCAGGCAAAAATAGATAGGAATTCTTTATCGCTTAACTGATAATTAAATCGGGCATCTTTCAAGCGGCTGCCGTTAATAGGATTTTATCGTAAAAAGCTAATATTCCGATAAATATTGAAAAAGATAATCTGGTAAACAATACTATCCCTTAACCGAACGTGAAGCTCCACGGCTTTACGGCCGTGGCATCCTCACATACCTCGGCGAAACCCGCCGAAGCATACCCTACTTCGCCAAAGCTACGGAGGGTTACCCTTTTCGCACTTCCATCCTCCGTCTCTTAGGGACTGCGGAGGACAGGCATCCACTCCCGCTCTTGCTTCGCCTGCCCCCGCGTCTGCCGACGCGAGTCGGGGCGGCGGGCAAGAAGCTGCAGGAGTGGCTTTCTGCAAAGGCGGGTAAACTTAAAGCCCAAAATTTATATTGATGTGAATTTCACTTTTGGGTAGTATTTCGCCTTTGAAACAGCGAAACAAGGAGAAAAATAGATAGCTCTGATTAGCTTGCTCTACTAAAAATTCCTTTGGAGGTACAGATATGAAGAAGTTAATCGTTTTAATACTGGCCTATTCTGTTTTTTTTTCTGGCTGTGACAGTCGTGAGTCCGGTTCTGCTCCCGCCTCTTTGCCGGATGACGAAAATGACAATACTGCATTGGCTGAGGTTTCTGTTTTAGATGAGAATGAGTTGGGACTAAGCCAGCAAATCGAGCAGCCGCTTGAGCCGGTAGTTGAGCCTTTTGACTGGGATGCAGACGACGAAGAAGATTGGAGTCGGAAAGTCGAGCAAATAAACAAGCCAATTGAGGCTTCTATCTTCGATTTGAATGATTTGGAGGTTAGTGAGGAGGTTAGCAAGACCCGCGAGCCGGACGTTATCTTTGTCCCTACACCTCCAAAGGTAGTGGAAAAGATGTTGGAGATGGTAAAAGTCCGGAAGGACGATTTGCTCTACGATTTAGGCTGTGGGGACGGCCGGATTGTAGTGATGGCAGCTCAGCAGTACGGCTGCAAGGCCGTAGGCTACGACATAGACCCACGGCGCATCAAAGAGTCGCTGGAAAACGTAGAGAAGAACAACGTCGGGCACTTAGTTACAATTGAGCAGAAGGATATTTTTGCCCTCGATCTTAGCGATGCGAATGTAATTACTCTCTATCTGCTACCGAGTCTGAATGTGAAGCTGATCCCGCAATTGGAAAAGCTCAAGCCCGGCTCACGGATAGTCTCGCACGATTTTGATATGAGAGGAGTCAAGCCGGACGAGGTTGTCACGGTCACCGCCGAAGATGGTTCACAACACCAGGTATATCTGTGGACAACGCCGCTTAAAAAAGAAAGTGGGGAACAAGACTCGCTCTAACAATGTAGGTTCACTAAAGGAAATTCTGATACGTAGTCTAAAACCAACCATAGATTTTGTTAATTCGTTCTTAGCCCTTAGCTTTGTTACCTTTGGGTCTGAGCCTCGTGGTCGAAGACAAGGTTAAACTCCGTGGAGGAACAAACTCCGCGAAACGGTGGGTCGCCGAAATCACCGCCGACGTCAAGACCATTCGTCTCATTTAACGATGAAATCGCGGCCGCTAAAGCCGCAGTTTATCCACCGTGCTGAAAGTCCGCCGCAGGCGGGGCGGAACCACGCCGCAAAGAAATATCATGGTGAATTTGCCTCTCTGAACTTCGAGGATGGTAAACGTCATTGCGAGGAGGCCGGGCACGGCCGACGTGGCAATCTCAACATAATCACCAATCTCTAATTCTCCAATAACTATATTGCGGGGCCCTTTCTCAAAAAAAGTGTTGTGCTAATAGCCAGAAACAGGTAAAATTCTCTAAGCATACAAAATGCGAGACCGAACCAGAAACTTTTACCTTGTGCCCTTTTGTTCTTATGCTCTTGTGAACCTACGACTTATGCACTAATCTCGTTTGACGGGAATTGCGATTTTAGTTAGTATTTGCTTTAAAAATGTAAAAATGTCAAAGGTTAAATCATATGGAATGGATAGGGCCATATTCAATTGATGAGTTGTTGGACAGTTTTCTAAAGCCTTCTTTTCCAATTCCTCCTGAAACCAACGGGGTATATCTCATTTCCAAAAATACTTGGAATATACAGCCAACAAGCGATTGCATCCCACTTTATGTTGGCAGTAATACAGGTAAGTCTAAACGATTTCGCACGCGGATCGGTGACTTAATTGCTGACATGTTTGCTTTCTTCGGGGATGACACAGGACATCATTCGGGAGGCCAATCCCTACATAATTACTGTAAGCGAAGTCATACAAATCCAAAAAATCTGTACATTGGTTGGGCGGAAAAATGCCGCTGTGTAAGATGTGTGGAGAACAAGATCTATGATCAACTGAAGCCAAGGCTGAACAAGAATAGGCCAACTCGATGTAAAGAGCATTGAATTATGAAGTGCAATGTGCCTGTTGAAAAAGTCGATTGCGTCTGCAAAAATAGGTGGGTGTTCTTGGGGAAAATAGGAACGTTTACCAATTTTGCATTTTTCATATTCTTCTTTGTTACTTTAGCATATCACGGTGTGCATTGCACACCCTACCTTTTGGATTCCTGCTTGGCGCAGGAATGACAGCCCTAAGCACTCAGCAATTGGTAAGTACAATTGGTATAAAACATTTTTTTACGTTCATACATAGCATACGTAAAGCGCGTACGCGCTTTACGTATGAGCTTCTTTCCTGCAATTGATTGTTAAGGTGATATAGAAGAATAAACAAAGAGGAAATTGTAAAGCACAAATCCCAAACCACGAACTACGCTCTAATAATGTCGGTTATTTTCATCAGGCGGGAGATGTTATCACGCTTGGTGTTTATTGTTCAACATTCGATCGATTTGTAAGATTTCGTTTTTATCAGAGAGGTCACATCTTTTGAAGATACAGAATTGATGTGTCACGTACGTAAAGCGCGTACGCGCTTTACGTATTAGCTTTTTTGCTGCGATTGATTGTTAAGGTGATATAAAAGAATAAACAAAGAGGAAATTGTAAAGCACAAATCCCAAACCACGAACTACGCTCTAATAATGTCGGTTATTTTCATCAGGCGGGAGGTATTATCACTTTCGGCGTTTAACGTACAGCACTCAGTCGGTTTTTTATATTTTATTTTAAGAAACAACATTATTTATCCATTTCAAAGATACAGAGTTGATGTGTCACGTACGTAAAGCGCGTACCTGTGGCAGAGCTACGCGCTTTACGTATATGCTTTTTCCACACTATGCACTACTGATGATATCCAACTCTTTAGACCTGTGTTAGAATCGGCTATAAAATTCTCTACAAAAGTGCTGACTCCTGTGCAGAATCTGCTATAATTATTGCACTATGTTTAGCTCAAGACAGTGGAACTACATCCAAAACGGCTTTCACCTAACGCCCCGGCAGACTGAGATTACAAGGTTGGTCTGTGAGGGCCTAAATAACAGCCAGATCGCAAAAAAGTGCCATATCACCTACAATACTGCCAGAACACATGTAGCCCATATCTGCGTTAAAGTGACTGTCCATGGCCGAGCAGAATTGATCCTTCGTCTAATTAAAGTCGCCAAACGCGCTAAATAAATCCGCTCCACCTTGTAATAATCCACGTATAACACTTATAATCCATGCAGAAAACCTAGTTAAAACTATGTAAATAATCTTTTCGCATTCACATATAGCATACGTAAAGCGCGTACGCGCTTTACGTATTAGCTTTTTTCCTGCGATTGATTGTTAAGGTGATATAAAAGAACAAACAAAGAGGAAATTGTAAAGCACAAATCCCAAACCACGAACTACGCTCTAATAATGTCGGTGATTTTCATCAGGCGGGAGATGTTGTCATGCTTGATGTTTATTGTTCAACATTTGATCGATTTGTAGCATTTCGTTTTTATCAGAGAGGTCACATATTTCTTTTGAAGATACAGAATTGATGTGTCGCGTACGTAAAGCGCGTACGCGCTTTACGTATTAGCTTTTTTCCTGCGATTGATTGTTAAGGTGATATAAAAGAATAAACAAAGAGGAAATTGTAAAGCACAAATCCCAAACCACGAACTACGCTCTAATAATGTCGGTGATTTTCATCAGGCGAGAGATGTTGTCACGCTCGGCTTCGGCCAGCTTGTCAAAAATAAACTTGATAGTCTTATGCAGCTCCGGAATCACAACGTGCTCTAATACATTGACCCTTCGGCGAGTCATATTCAGCTCCGTAGCTAAAAGCCGAGCCTGCTTCTCCTTTTCGGCAAGCTCAATTAAATCATCAAAAGCACGCTCCAAAGCCATCAAGGCAACGTCCATCTCGCCGGACGTCGTGGCGAAGCCGAAACAAATAATCTCGCCGGAAATCTCCTTAACTAAATGCGGCACCCTTAGGTTCATTACGCGAGCGAATTCGATAGTTAGGCTGAACTTCTTCGTAGGAACCTCAAGAGCGGCTTTTACATGTTCCGGCTCCATTGTCGCACGGGCTAACATAAACCGACGACACGTTTCCAAAAGCTCCTTTTCGACCTTCTCGCGCAATGGCCGAATCTCTTTTGCTATTTTGATTAACTGACGTGATATCTCATCACGTTTCTCGCTTAAAAGATGATGGCCTCGGCTGGCAAGTGACACCCGCCTTCGCAAGCGTAACAGCTCCATTCGGGTTGCGTTTACATTGGCTAACATAATTTCTGCGCTCGTTAATCACCTTTTTAAAACCGTCACCACAGGGGTGACGGCTAATTAACTATTTTCCTCAGTGTTCTCGGCGTTTGATGTTTTTGTTTTACGGAACTTGGGCATATATTTTTCTATGAGATTGACATCGATACGCTTTAGCTCGACGTTTTCAAACATGCTCAAGAGTTCCCAGCCAAGATCGAGGGTCATTTCGATTGTGCGATTTTCATAATAGTCTTGCGAGACATATCTTTTCTCGAATTCAGCGGAAAATTTCATATATTTTCTATCTTCCTCCGAAAGAGCAGCTTCGCCCATAATCGTTGCCAGCTCTTCCATTTCTTTGCCGCGGGCGTATGCAGCGTAAAGCTGATTGTAAAGGTCGGCGTGGTCTTCACGGGTTCTGCCTTCGCCGATACCTTTATCTTTTAGTCGTGACAGGCTCGGCAGAACATCAACCGGCGGTGAGATGCCTTTTCTGTGCAACGGACGAGATAGAATTATCTGTCCCTCTGTGATATAGCCTGTCAGGTCCGGCACCGGATGGGTCTTGTCATCCTCCGGCATGGTCAGGACAGGGACAGTGGTGATAGAACCTTTTTTGCCTTTGATTCGGCCGGACCTTTCGTAAACGGTTGCCAGGTCTGTGTAAAGATAGCCGGGATAGCCGCGTCGGCCCGGCACTTCCTTTCTGGCTGCACTGATCTCCCGAAGTGCTTCGCAGTAGTTCGTCATATCATTTAGGATTACCAGCACATGCTTGTCGAGCTCATACGCCAGATACTCGGCAGCGGTAAGCGCAAATCTCGGCGTTGCTATACGCTCAATAGCAGGGTCATTTGCAAGATTAACGAACATAACCGCCCGCTCGATGGCGCCGGTCTCTTGCAGGTCGTTGATGAAAAATTGTGCGGCTTCAAAGGTGATACCCATCGCAGCAAAGACAACCGCGAATTCTTCAGCCTTTCCCAGAACCGTGGCCTGGCGTGCCAGTTGAGCGGTGACGTTATCGTGTGGCAGACCCGAACCGGAAAAAATCGGCAGCTTCTGGCCACGCACGAGTGGATTTAGGCCGTCAATCGTCGATATGCCGGTCTGGATGAATTCGTTTGGATAGTTACGGGCGTATGGATTGATGGGGCTGCCGTTAATGTTCATCAGCTTGTCTGGGATTATAGCTGGGCCGTCGTCCTTGGGCTCACCTAAGCCGCTGAATACTCTGCCCAATATGTCCGGCGAGACACCTAATTCGAGGGGTCTGCCTAAAAAACGTACCGTGCTTTCTTCGACATCAATGCCGTCTGTCCCCTCAAAGACCTGAATGAGAGCCGTGTCTCTTTCCACCTGTAGAATCTGGCCGTGTCGTATCGAGCCGTCACCGAGTTCTATGTCCACGATGTGGGCGTATTTGGCCTCATCAACCATCTGGACCAGCATCAAAGGCCCTGCGATCTCAGCAACTGTCTGATATTCTTTCAGCATTTCTAACTCCTAATTTGGTTAAATTGTAGTTGGTTAAATGGTAACCGGTAACCAATAACAAATTACCAGTAACCAATTACCAATCTTGAAGTTTCACGCCACCTTTGCGGTTTGTAATTGCTTCATCTGCTCATCAATCGTCTCTCTTATTTGGGTTATTTTATCAATGTCACTTTCCGGTATATATTTCGCTCTTGCGATTTCCTCCCGCACGGCCAATTTGAAGATTTCAGCCGTTTCGACGCTGGCATCAACCGCCTCAAGAGCACGTTTATAAAAGGCAAGCACAGTCTTTAACATTTCGAATTGTTTGTTCATTGATGTAAATGTGTCAACATCGTGAAAGGCGTTCTGGTGCAAGAAGTCCTCACGAATAGAGCGGGCTGTCTCCAGCACTAATCTCTCCCTTGGTGACAGAGCCTCAGCACCTACAAGACGGACAATCTCGCGAAGCTCGGATTCCTGCTGCAGCAGGCTCATTGCCTGAGCGGTCAGCTCGTGCATCTCCTGACCCTGGTCTTTGTCCTCAAAGCACTCCCTCAGGTATTGTTGATAAAACGAATAGCTCGTCAGCCAATCAATAGCCGGGAAGTGTCTCTGATAGGCAAGCTCTGCCTTTAGCGACCAGAAGACCTTAACTACATGCAGTGTTGCCTGGACAACCGAATCCGACAGGTCACCCCCCGGGGGACTTACCGCACCGACAACCGATAGCGCACCTTCACGCTCAGGCTTGCCTAAGCATTTCACTCTGCCGGCCCTTTCATAAAACGCTGCGATGCGAGCCGCCAAATAAGCAGGATAACCTTCTTCCGCCGGCATCTCTTCGAGGCGGGTTGAAATTTCACGCATCGCCTCTGCCCATCGGCTGGTGCTGTCGGCCATCAAGGCTACGATATAGCCCATGTCACGGAAGTATTCTGCAATGGTAATGCCTGTGTAAACCGAGGCCTCCCTTGCTGCGACCGGCATATTGGAGGTATTTGCAATCAGCACCGAGCGTTTCATAAGCGGCTCGCCACTACGCGGGTCTTTCAACTCCGGAAACTCGGTCAAAACATCGGTCATTTCATTGCCTCGCTCACCGCAGCCGACATAAACCACAATTTCGGCATCCACCCACTTGGCCAACTGATGCTGAATAACGGTTTTGCCTGAGCCGAAGGGCCCCGGCACACAAGCCGTCCCACCTTTGATGACGGGAAAAAAGCTATCAACAACTCTCTGGCCGGTAACTAAGATGTTATTCGGCGCGAGCCGAGTTTTGGTCGGCCTGGCACTACGAACGGGACATACCTGCATTAATTTCAACTCGGTCTGCTTCTTGTCCTCTGATTCGACAACCGCTATCGTATCGGTAACGGTGTAATCACCCTCTTTTATATCCTGCAGACTTCCGGATACACCTGCCGGCACCATAATCTTATGTAAAACAGAAGTGGTTTCTTGAACTTCGCCTATAATGTCCCCTGGGCCTACTAATGCTGCGTTCTCTACGGTCGGCTTAAAGTGCCATTTCTTTTCTCTGTTTAAGCCGGGCAGGCTGCTTCCTCTGCTCATAAACTCGCCTTCGATTTCTACCAGAGAGTTCAACGGTCTTTGAATACCATCATAAATGCTTTCAATAAGGCCCGGTCCCAGCTCGACACTAAGAGGTGCTTGGGTATCGGTTACCCTTTCGCCGGGTCCGATGCCGCCTGTCTCTTCATAGACCTGGATCGAAGCCAAATCGCTGTGCAGCTCTACGATTTCGCCTATCAGCTTCAGCTCACCGACACGAACAACATCGTACATTCGCGCGCCAGACATGCCTTCAGCAACTACAACGGGACCTGCAACCTTGATTATCCTACCAACTTTTGCTTCATTCATTGTCAAAACCTTCCCTAAATTGCCTAAAGTGAGCTGAAGTTATAATTTTTAACTTTAGGCATTTCAAACTTTAGGCACTCTAAACTTTAGTTCACTTTTGCAAAATATTTATGCCTGTAGCCATTTTCAGCACTTGTCCTAAAGCTTCTGTCGCAAGACCTTTGGATTCGGTCGTAAACGGCACGGCGACAATGCAGGGAGTCGGCAAATCCTTATAAGCCTCAAAAACCTCTTCAGCCGCTTTGAGCTTATCTTCCGACACTATGACAAGGGCGTATTTATCATCCACTATCTTTTTGGCGGCTTCGATTACCTGTTGTATTTGGTCCACCGCATAAGTATCCAGTCCCAATGCCGAGAACGGCATCACAAAATCAGTGTCACCTAAAACTGCGATTTTACCTTCCATTTTTCGTATCTCGTATCTCGTGAAGCGTATCTCGTGTTTTGATTCCCATTTTATGAGATAAACTCAATTAAGTTTTTTGATCAAGTTCCTGAGCATTCGACATTCATGGTCAATCTTTTCCAGCAAAAAGGCTTTTCTCTGCTGGTCTATATATTTAAGCTCTACAGCAATTTCGATTTGCGTTTCCAATTCGGCACAGGAACCCAATGCTATGTATAAAAACTGTTTATATTCCTTATTATGAAACCTATTAAATCCTTCGGCTATGTTCGAAGGTATAGAAATAGAACAGCGTTGCATTTGACTGGCCAAACCATAGAACTCCCGTTTAGGAAAAGTGCTTGTGGTTTCGTACACATTCTTCACAATTTCTATACCCTTCTTCCAGACATCCAAATCTTTGAAATTTCTGATCTTGTCATCAATATTCATATCTCATGTCATCAATGAGATACGCTTCACGCTTCACGAAATACGCTACTCTTTTGCTCCATATTTGCGTAACAAAGTAAAGATTTCTACATTTCCTTCCTCCTGTGCCCACCGCAGGGGCGTTTGGCCGTCCTCGGCTGTTGCGTTGACATCAGCGCCTTTGGCGATGAGCAGCAAGGCTATATCCTTACAGCCGCGATCAGCGGCAAAGTGCAAAGGCGTCTGTCCACGTTTGTCCTTTGTATTGACCTTGGAGCCTTCGGCAATAAGCAGCTCTGCTATATCTGCGTGATTGTAAACCAGCGCGAAATACAAAGGCGTCCAGCCGTTATTGTCCTTTGCGTTGACATCGGCGCCTTTGCCGATAAGGAATTCAGCTATGTCCTTGTGGCCTTTTTCGGCTGCAAAATGCAGAATTGTCCAGCCCTCGTTGCTCTTTGCATTGACATCGGCCCCTCCGTCTATAAGAAGCTTAGCAATATCGTTATGGCTGGCATTGATCGCCTCGAATAGGGGCGTTCTGCCCCGTGAATTCTTCGCATTAAGCTCAGCTCCTTTGGCGATAAGCAGCGCCACAATATCTTTATGACCTCTCTGGGACGCAATGTGCAAAAGTGATTGACCGTACCTGTCCTTAGTGTTGATATCAGCACCTGTTAAGATGTACGATTGAACCATTTCACAATCGCCGTCATAAACAGCGTAGTACAGTGATTCATTCGGATCGGAACGTTTAGCAAAGCTCTCAACGACCACTGGATCGGCCTGCTGAGATAGCTCGGATCCACTTTCCTGACACCCGACTGCGATAAACATCAGTGACACAGCCAACCATAATAATTTTACTTGTTTCATTTTAATCACCCCTTAAAACTCCTTGTGTCTTATATCTCATAATTTAGGTTATCAGAGTATCAGGTTATCAGGTAAACTTGTTCCTGGTTTCCTGATATTCTAATAACTATCCACTCCCTTGCGGTCGCGGCTCTGTTAGCCACCTTTAGTTATTTTTAGGCTAACCTGTCCAAAATTAGCTGTGTATCTAAGAAGTTTTTCTTTGCTGTCAGAATCAATCGCACTGTGCGGATTTCATTTTCCTTCATCAGTAAATAAGCGATAATCGGCTGAGGGCCGGCTGTAATCTGAATCGTCGTTCTTAAAAATCCCATTAAATGTTCTTCACACTGCTGCTCAAGTTTCAAGAAAGACTTATTTGATGTTAAGTAGCCGGCGCCGGTTTCGACAGCTCGGTAATAAGGAGTTACAAAAAATAACGAGCCCAGCCCCTCAAAGCCAAGGTCCAATCCGTGCAGTAGGCGCTGCAGCCCTATAAAACCTCCTTTTAGAAAAACGTTCCGCTGCTCTGATTCGGCAAATTTGAGTCGAAGCATCGTACGAATATTGGTCAAATCAACCTGTATTCTGAAAAGCCCTAACAGAAAAATACTATTTAGCTGGTGCGCTTTTTTAAGATTATATTCAGCTTGCAGGCTGTCGATTGCGTAATCGATCCTGCGAATATCTTTGTCTTTATAATACGCTAAAACCGCCTGCTCGGCCGCCTCGGCCATATAATCAGGAAACAGATCATAATTTTCCTCTTCAAACACTTGTTCAAAAAGCTGCGGCGGGAAATTGCCGTCGGCGCTGTAATCCGTTCCCAGGGGCTTTTCTGTTAATGTTCGCCGCACGGCCAGGCGGAGATTGGCAAAATCATCCCGCGTTTTGAAAAGCTCAACGATGCGCTTATCGAACATTAAATCAGCAAGAAACTGTCGAACCGCCGAGCGGTGCTTGAGCAGAGTATCCTCAACGTCCATGAAATTTCCGCCGACGCGCGGCAGGGCATACTCGGTGGCAGTTAAAAGATCAGCAGCAGCCTCGATGCTTTCCGCATTGGCCATATCCAAAAGGGTAGCCTTAGTGAGCATTTGCAATTGCAGAGTCCTGACCTCAGCGGTCTCGTAAACATATCGCCAATCATCACCGCCGACAGGTGGATAGGTGTAGAAATCTAAAATAACATTTTCACGGTTTGTATCTTGCATGAATCCAAAAACCTAAGCAATAAATCAAAAAATCCTAAGCACTAAATCCTAAATTCTAAAAAATATCAAAATTCCAATTTCAAATGTTCTCCGTAAGGAGTCCTTAGGACAAAACGTTTTGAATTTTGGATTTAGGTTATTTGAATTTGTTTAGAATTTAGAGTTTAGGATTTAGTATTTTATTTTTCAAATAGCTCTTTCGCTAATTCGATTTCCAGCTCTCTTCGGGCTTGAGATATAATTACCTCAAGCGAAACATTATTTTTTATCTTTCCGCGTTTTAAGATAAAGCCTCCTCCGAGGTCTTGTCTTTCTTCAGACAATGTCAAAAGGCCTTTGCTGCCTGCCCTGCCTGTCTCGAGCGAAGTCGAGGCCAGCGAAGTCGAAGGGTTCGAGCGCAATTGTTGATTTACCTGATCAATGAGCTGCCGGTCGATTCGCTTTTCGTTTTTATCAATAATAACCTGTTCTTCGCCGGTTTCGACGGCCTTTAGCATTAAGTTAATCATAAGCTTGCGATACTTTTCATCCGGCAGCTTCAGCAATTGCTCGCGGGCCTGTGTAAAAACTTCATCAAGTATCTTTCGTTTCTCTGCCAGAAAATCTTTGGCGATTTTCATTCTTGCCGCTGCCAGAAGATGCAGTTTCTTGTCATCGGCAGCCTTTTGAGCGAGAGTTTCTGTTTGCTTGTTGTACCCAGTCAATTGCTCATCGATTTTAGCCTGTTCCGTAGCCTCTTTCTCCTGGGCCTTTTCTTTTATCTTCTCTGCCTCAGCTCTTGCATCGGATAATATCTTTTCTATAACTTGGTTAGCTTCCATAATTATTTCCAGTATTCGTGTTAAGGACCCCCACGTAAACGTGGGGGCTAAACAGATTGAATATTTAGCCCCGCAATTTATCGTCAAGATGCGGCGCCGGCTGCGCAGCATGGCTTGCGCCACATCCCAGCGACCTTGCGGCATTGCGGGGGTTTTTACACTGTCGGCCAACTGATGCCGAACAGCAGCATAAACATCGTTACCAGCAGGCCGAGAACGGCGTAAACCTCGACCATAACGGCGTAGACGACGCCGGCCTTAAATGCCATCTCGGGTCTTTTTGCAGCCATTAAAATACCGCCGGAGCACACCTTTCCCTGGTAAATCGCACTTACTAAACCTGCAAAGGCAATCGGTAAACAAGCTATCAGCACCTCCAAACCTTGTCCGTAGGTCAATTGCGGCACTTTCTTCTCGAAAAAGTGAAGTTGAAGCATAACCATAAATGCGGCAAGAAAACCATAGAAGCCCTGAGTACCCGGAAGCACAACCATAATAAACATCTGGCCGTACCTTTCCGGCTTCTCACTCAATACACCTGTAGCACTTCTGCCGGCAAAGCCAATCCCAATCGCTGAACCAATACCGGCTAAAAGAGCTGCCAATCCTGCTCCGATCAAGGCTAATGTCAAACCACTCATTCGAAAACCTCTCTTTCTCACTCAAAAACGTTTTTTAAATTCCCTTCGTAACATAGATATGCTCATATTTCTTGCTGAGCGGCACAAATGATTTTCCACCGCCGGCGAGAAACTTTGGGAAGAATTCTACATATTGAAGTCTCAGAGTATGCACAAATGCACCCAACGCATTTATGGCCATATTAAATCCATGTCCGACAACGAGCACAAGCACCATGGCGATAATGCCGAGTCCATAAGGCATTTTAGCGGCAATCTGAGCAATGACGTTTATTGCCATAGCCAGCCCGGCTGTAACCATACCGAGAGCCATCAACCTCAGGTAGCTCAGCACATCCCCCATAAAAAATATCGTGCTAAACAAGTTGTACAGCCCCATGCCGATGCGACCAGCCCAGCTACCTTCGCGATGACTAAATAGCAAAATTGCTCCAGCCGGAACAAGAGCTGTTACAGTACAAATCTTTCCAATCCGAGCCGGCAACATCCCAAACTTGCTCGCCAACAGAAGCACTATCGAATTGAGCATGACCAGCCAGGTTAGCTTGTCACAGACAGCAGCGACATAATCCTTCCGCTTCAAGCTGTGGCCAAAGGCGATAATCAATCCTGCCATAATCTGTATATATCCCAAGGCCAGCGCGAGCTTGAAGAACATCATTGGCTTTTCAAATGGATCGAACCACATCAGCCCATTTCGCGCCTCGGCAAACCATGAGGGTAAATACTCGTGGGCATTGCCAAACCATCCGCCCGTTAGCGCACCGGTAACGACAGTTACAGCCCCACATATAGCAAGCATCCACATCAGCTTCTTGTCACCCTGGATTTTTTTTGCCAATAGTACCATTAAGGCGATAATAATAAGCCCGTAGCCGGCGTCGGTCAAACACAGAGCAAAGAACAATGCGAAAAACGGCGCCAGAAATACCGTCGGGTCAACCTCAAAATGCTGTGGCATACCGTAGAGGCGTGTTATTACTTCAAAAGGTTTTATGAGATGTTTGTTTTCTATCTCGACCGGCATATCTTCGTCTTCAGCCGGTTCAATTCTTGTCAAACTCGACGCCCCAAACTTTGACACTATCTTCTCCAGGCGCGGGTAATCGCTTTCTTTGACCCAGCCCTCCAGAAGGACCGTTCGCTGCGTTGCAGGTGCAGTATCTTTTGTCTGTTCTCTGTTTAGCAGATTACTATAATGGTCGTTAAGAATTTCGAGCTTGAGTAAATTTTTCGATAATGCCGCGGCAGAATTTGTATAGCTGTGTAATTGGGTCTCAGCTTCGTTTAACCTTTTGGTATGCTGTTTTATTAGTTCTGCTACGGTCCCGGTCCAGGAACCGAAATTGACAGGCTCAAACTCCGCTGAGCGCAGCAGCTTTTGAACCTCACCGACATTTTCTTTCAAACAGACCACAAGGCAGGCAGAACGGTTGGCTGTTGCTCCTACCTGCTGAATTGCACTTGTCAGCTCTGCTATATGTTCTTGTATCTGCTCAAACTGACCTGCTGGAAGCAATCCCACCAGACAAGTTGCCTGTTGAAGCTGGCCTATTTCTTCGACAGGACTCTGTAGAGATTGCCACGGGCTGAGCTGTTTTAAAGTGCCGAGAAGACTTTCGCGCTCACTGTTGAGCTTTTCTATCGATGATTCCAGCCGCTCACACTCGTCGATAATCTTGAGAACTTGCTCGTCTGAAACAACATCATTGTATGATTGCTCATCAATGACAGTACGCGGCGATAGAACACCAGCCAGACCCTTTTTGGCCTCGGAATAATTTTTAAGAAAGGCGATGCACTTTTGGAGGCGATGTAACAGCTCTTCAATATCTCGTGGCCGTTGGGCCGCTGCAGCCAAATCAGGTGAGTCCCTGCTAACCATTGCCTCCTCGGCATTGAGAACCTGACAGATACCTTCGCTCTGCATCGCCTCTAAAAGCTCGGATGCTTCGGTGCGGTAGCTGACGATTATCACTTTTATCATTCGGGCTACAGCCATAACTAATCTCTTAAGCAGGGAACCGGATTGTGTGGTGATTCTGAGAAATGCACGCCCAAGGAACTCATTACTCTTCCAACGGCCCCGGCTATTTTACTCTTTACTTTATTTTGCAGTTCATGCCGCTGCTTTTGGGCCCGAGCTTTAAGATTTTCAACTTCCTGCTGTGTTTGTGCCTCTGCCTGGGCAACAGCTTCTGCTATCGCTTTCTTCCTTTCCTGCTCAGCCCTCTCCATGAGCTGACGGTGCTGCTCTCGGCCTTGTTCAGCTTGCTTGGCTGATTCAGCTTTAGCCTGTTCGATGATTTGCTGAGCCTGCTGCTCAGCCTGTTTGACTCTTTTTATCAATTCCATACGAAATCCTCTTGCTAAACAATTAAAAGTAGTAAAAACAAGCAGATTACAATATTATTTGCAGTTGCTCAATAAATAAGTGTGATCGAAGCAAAACAAAAATTTGCCCACATGGCTTACTCTGATAAGCGAGTTTGTCTCCTTATAAAGCAAAAGGTATCTTTTGCTTCATTTTCGATAGATTTGAGAAAAAGTTTAGCGCCGGTTTTAGCCTTTATCCTCTTTAGTTACTTGTCCTGGATAGGAAGTTTCGTTTTTTCCTGATGCAACGTGTATTGACTATACTATTTTTTTTGGGCGAATGGCAGCGAGAACCCGGCGTAAGTTGATTATCTAAAGGAGCTTATCAACCTGAGCTGCGAGCTGTTTTACGTGAGCAAGTGATTTTTCGAAGGAAGTCCGTTCGGACTCATTCAAATCAAGCTCAATGATTTTTTCGGCACCATTTTTGCCGAGAATAACGGGCACGCCGACAAAATATCCGCCTGTATTATACTCGCTATCGCAGTAAGCACAGCAGGACATCACGGTTTTTTTATCTTTGAGGATAGCTTCCGCCATTTTAACCGTCCCAGCAGCAGGGGCGTAAAAAGCGCTGTAGCTGAGCAGATTTACAATTTCAATGCCGCCTTTTCGGGTTCTATCGACCAGCTCTACAATTTTTTCTTCATCGAGCAGCTCGGTTATGGGTATTCCGCTGACGGAGGTAAATCTGGGCAGCGGCACCATATCATCGCCGTGGCCGCCCAATAAGACGGCCTTTATATCCTCTACGCTTGTGCCAAGCTCCTGAGCAAGAAAATAGCTAAATCGTGCCGAGTCCAGAGCACCAGCCATGCCTATAATTTTGTTCTTAGCAAAGCCTGTAACTTTGGCTGCGGTATAAACCATTGCATCGAGGGGATTGCAGACGATAATAATGATACTGTCGGGTGAGTATTCAGCAGCCTTCTGGCTGACACCCTTGATGATTTGGACGTTCTTTGCAAGCAGGTCGTCACGGCTCATGCCTGGTTTGCGGGGTAGGCCGCTTGTTATTATGACGATATTACTGTCGGAGGTTTCCTCCCAGTCGGTTGTGCCGATTATCTCGCAATCATAAAGCTGAACAGGACTTGCTTCAGCGATATCAAGGGCTTTGCCCTCGGCGAGTCCCTTAACTATATCCAATAGGACAATATCGCCGAGCTGTTTCATTGCGGCGATGTAAGCAGTTGTCGCACCGACGTTGCCGGCACCAACTATAGTTATCTTATCCCTTGCCATATAAATTTCCTATAACTTGGTTCTCAAGTAAAAAGACAAGCGCTGCCTGTCATTCTCCGCAGTAGTACTACTACGAAGTACGAAGCTTACGCGAGGACAAGGATTATAAGCAAAAAAACAGCACATTGCTAACATAAAATATGACCTGCAGTTGCTTCCGTGCTTGCTGCTTATTAGAAGTAAATTTTTCTTTGACATACTATATATTGCCTTTAGAATATTGCGAGCGCCAAATGTTGTATCGTATTGATAGGCGCTACAAACATGCGGACAGCGGATTGAAAAGTAAAACGCTGACGGCCCACCGAAGGTGGGTTTGATTCGGTCCGGGCCTTCGGCCTGGTCGCCATGGGAGGTTAGCTTGGCTTGTGAGATGTCCCTTTTGCAAGGAAGACCGGGATAGGGTAATTGATTCACGCTCAAGCGATTCTGGCAGGATTATCAGACGCCGGCGCCAGTGCCTTGTGTGCAAAAGACGCTTTACAACATACGAAAGGGCAGGCGAAAGCTTTAAACTGTACGTAATAAAAAAAGATAAATCGCGGGTTCCTTACGATAGAGACAAAATTACAGGTGGTTTACAAAAAGCCTGTTACAAAAGGCCCATCTCAGCAGAGCAAATCCAGCAAGTAGCCGACAAAACCGAAGAGGATATATTCAGGAAATTCGATAAAGAGGTCACATCCGCTTTTATCGGCGAAAGCGTAATGAAACACCTGCGCGCTATCGACAAGGTTGCCTATATTCGTTTTGCAAGCGTCTATCGCGCCTTCAAAGACGCAGGCGAATTAATCGAGGAAGTAAACCGGGTTATCAAGCAAGCAGAACCGATAGAGCAGTTGAGGCTTTTCGAGCAGTAAAGGAGAATCTTAAAAAATAACGGGTAACTACGTAATTTTAAAATTTTCTCAGCTTTTTGCTTTACATTTTTTGTCTTTTATTGTTAAACTTTGCCAATATATGGAATGGAGGAGTTGGGATGCAACTCAAAGTTATAAAGGCAGATGGAGCTGTCGAGCAGTACTTGCACACCAAAGTGATGGGGACTATCGATGTTGCTCTGGGCAAGATTGGCCAGGCTGATACGGCTATCGCCGAAGAGTTTGCTGAGGTGGTGACATACTATCTTTATCATCGACAAGACCAGCGTAAGGTAACAAGTAACGAAGTCTTTTCCGTAATTAAGGCGGTTCTAACATCTACAGGCTATGAAGAAGCAGCGGTTGCTCTAAGTGAGTACCATTATGAGCGTAAGCTTAGGCGCTGCCGCGTAGAGGTTGTCTCGGTTGATATCCAGGAGCTGGCGGATGCCGAGCAGCTCGGCAGGGTTGAATCCGCCCAAGGCGGACACAATAGCAAGTCTTTATGGGATAAGGCCAGAATCGTTAATGATTTAGTGATAAAGTATGGCGTCTGCCGGCAAACGGCACGGATGATCGCTTCAATGGTTGAAGAGAAAATCTTTAATATGGGAATCACACTGGTTCCTGTCAGCCTGATAAAGCAGCTTGTATTGGGTGATACCGCAGCAGTTCTACGAGCGCAGCGCCAATTGCAAAGTGTCTAAGCTACCTTTAGGAAGTCTTTAACAAAAGCATTATAAATGATTGGCTCAGCACTCGCTGGTACGACGAGAGTTGAGCTGTGATTTTCCGCAGCGAATCTTTGATTTATTGCAGGATTATTCTTGCTCGCCAAAGCCGGCAATCAAGGCAGCCGACATGTCACGGACCAGCCAGGCCGAATCGTTTTTAGCTACCCAGTCCAGAACCTTATCGAATGTTCTGTCCGAACTTTTAGCCAGTAAATAAACAGCCATCATACGAACCGGCCACTTAGAATGGTTCAAATTCTTTGCTACCGCATTCATCAATTCACTATCCAACGGCAAATTCGCAGATCGTCGGTCGAGAGCCCGAGGGGCCAGATTCCCAGGGAAACGGCCAGGTCCAGAAAGCATCTCCGCCATTGTATGAACCTTAACCACCCACTCGTCCTCGGCGGGATTGAGCAATAATCCGGACTCCTTTAATAACGCCGATTTCAGGAGATCCGGCATCCAGTCGGCATACTTATATCTATAAATTATACCATGCTCAGCCATTGCTTGTTGTTCCCTCAGAAGTCCGACAAATAGCTCCGCGATGTTGATTTTTTGACCTGTCCGACCCGTTAAGATTGAGTCGAATCGGCTTTGTAGGAAACTGCTGCTAAGATCGATACCTGGCCGGCTCACCATCACCTTAACCGGTTTTATATCAATTAATCTATTGATTATCTCGCCCTGGTCAGTCACGATGGGGTCGAGATAGAGGGTAAATTCTATATTTAAAGATGCCTGAGGATGGCTAAGTAAAAGCTGCCTGAGTTCGCCTGTAAAAAGATGCACAGAGATAACAATGCTATTGCCCGGCTCGACAGACCGAGCGGAGCCAATCTTACGAGATACTAACTTCGGTATCTCTTTATTAAGGTCACCATTTATAGCGGCATCAATCCTGATATTACCATTGAATAAACCATCATCACTAATTATTAGCGGCTCAGAGGAGTTATTTACTATTTCAATCTGCCCCGGCGAGGCGAATTCGCTGCTATATGGAAGCTCACCACTGCCGATATTAAAACGAATCGAGATTATCTCATCCGGCCTCATAAACTCTGGAACGATTGGTTGTCCAAAACTATTTCTCAGCGTTATCAAGACATAATCAGGATGAATCGGCGGGACATACTCTAGGCCCTGCTGAGTCAAAATCTCCTTGGCGCGTTCCGCTGCCAGTGACGCTGGGTCTTTAGATATCGCGGACTTTAGAGTCTCAATCGCTGCATCTTTCTGTCCCTGGGCCAATTGCACCTGAGCCTGTACTAAATCTGCGATTTGATTATGTTCATAATTTTCTAAAAGCGGCTTGGCCCAATCTAAGTGCTGATTCATAACCAGCGAATAAGCCAGAAGAGAGGCCGCTACAGCCGAATTTGGGTCGGTCGAGTAGGCTTTGTTGGCCCAGTCCAGAGCTTTGAGTGCGTCCTGCCGGGCAAAACAATAAAACCATGCTAATTGCTTAGCGCCTAAGCCGCCCTCTGCTCGGGTTGCCGAAAGGTCCGCCATGGCGGATTGAGCTTTAAATTCGGCAGCCTGTAATATCCGGTTCGCCTGTTCTGTGTCGCCGATTTTCGCTGCTGCTTTGCCGGCAATAGCTTCCATAAGGATATCGAACCGGCCACTTCCGCGAATACGCTCGGCAATTTCTAAACATTTGCTTTGGTTTTGTTCAGTATTATAGTTGCTGATTATCCAAGGCAGATAGATATTGGCCGGCAGAGGCTCATTCGGATATAAACAGCTAAACAATTCAGCGCAATATTGATAGGCGGCAGCGGTAATCTCGTAAACGTGTCCGCTCTGAGCTGATTCGGCGTATTGTGCAAAAGATAATGCGGCATCGATATCGAAAGGATTTTTGCGCAACATAAATCTTAGATGCTCAAAATACATTATAGGACTGACTTTCTCAGGACTAAGCTCAACGAGCTTTGCAAATGCGCTGCTATTGTATTTGTTATTCTTATACGCTCTAACGAAGAGAGATTCCGCAGCACCAAAATCGGCCTTTTCCACCATTATCAAGCCAAGCAAAGTAGCCAATTCAGATTCGACAACGGAGTTTTTGCCGTCCAGATTTGCCAAAAACTGCTCCAAGATTTTCTCCCGCTGTTCACGAGTATCACAATAATCAAGCAGATACGAAATTGCCTTTCTTACTACCTCCAGGTTAGCTGATTCATTCATATAATCATCAAGCCAATAGTACATCTGCTGTGAATAGCCCCGTTGCGAATGCTCACAAGCAAGCCTAATTAATAGCGGTTCAATTTTGCCGAGCCGTTCCGGCATTGGACCCAATTCCTTCGCAGCAGTTAAGAATAAAATTGCCTGTTCAGCCTGCGAGGTGGTGGTATATTCGGAGCCGGCCAGCTCACATGCTATCTCATAAAACCTTTCGCTAACTGACGGCAAAACCGCCGGCTCAATCGATGAAACCGCGCTGCCGGATGATTCCGACTCAAATAGGTTCGGTGTGTTTGGCGTAATTGATTTCTGCTGCCCAACTGACCGGGATGAAGTTCGTGACTGGAGCAAATCCTCTATCCGCTTCTGCAGGGACCCGTCAGGACGGATTCCCGCTAAGGCAGAGAATGAACAGCAAAGAACTGCCGATAATATTACTAAAAGAGACCTTCCCTTGGGCATTTGTCTCTCCATACTCAAAGTCCGCAAAAAAAAGCGTATAGACATATTTCGGGTAATTGGCTTATCCGCTTTAGATAGAAACTTCGATAAAATCGTTAAAAGCCGCAAAATATAAACCCCCGACTTCGGCAAATTCAGTCGAGTCGTAAAACCGGCAGCTAAATATAACAATTTAATAACTGTTCACGGGGGTAAACCAGCGTTTTTGTGTCATTGCGAGCCCCGCTGGTCCCTGAGGGACGCGAAGTAGCGGGGCGAAGCAATCTCAGATCTTCGCAACAAACAAAGAGATTGCCGCGCTCGGCTATGCCTCGCTCGCAATGACGTAAAATGGCCCAAATTCAACATGGCCCCTCGGGCTCTCGACCGATAAGGACGTGAACGGTTACACAATTTATTTAGCCCCACTCGTCAGGGCGGAGCCCGCCGGAGCACAGCGTTTCACGTGGGATTATTCATTGTGGTGTTCTTAGTGAGGATGTTTTTGTCGCCGAGGTCCTATAAGCAAAGAGAGCATCTCAATATGCAGGAATTTTGAGGCTAATAAATAAACCACAGCCGCTAATGGAACGGTCAAAAAAAGCTTGAAGATATCGCCCCAGCTCTTCGAAAAGCTCAGTGCGATTAAAACCACAACATACATACACAATGTGGCGGCAATCGTTTTGCCGGTTGTCCGGGCTAATCCTTCTAATACATGCGGACCTAAACGCCGACGTAGAACTGTCGCCAGAATAGCTACCTGTAAATATGAACATATCGCTGTAGCAGCAGCAAGTCCGCCTGTTCCTAAATACCAGACAAGAGTTAAATTCAACACGACATTTATAAACACCGCTACCAGTGCACTGCGGGCTGGAGTTTTTGAATCCTGTATCGAATAAAATGCGCGTGTGGCCACCTGCTGGGCAAAGTAGCCCGTCAGTCCCAGCACATAAAACGAAAGCGTCCACGTTGTTAAAATTGTATCTTTAGCGGTGAATTGGCCACGCTCAAAAATCGCAGAGACCAGAGGTCTGCCTATCGACAGCAGTCCTACGGTTGCCGGCAAAGCTACAAAAACCGCGCACCGTAGTCCTCGAGCAATCGTTTCAGCTAAGGCAGCATAGTCCTTTCTTGCCGCATCCGAACTCATTACCGGAAAGATAGCCGTGGCTAACGAAATGCCAAGCACTCCTAAAGGAAACTGGTATAGCCGTTGCGCATAAAAAAGCTGTGCCACCGCTCCCTCCCAGAGCGGATACTTTATCTGCCGGCTAAACAAAGAAAAAAACTGACCTTTCTCACTCGAACCGGAAAGCCAAAGAGCGATGAAATCATCCGCCAACGTATTAATCTGCGTTGCCGTCAATCCAAGAATCATCGGCCCCATTAGAAGAATAACTTTCTTAAAAGCCTCCGATCTGACCTGCCAAGCCGGTCGAATATAAATTCCTCTGACCCAAAGAGGCGGTAACTGAATCAACAACTGAACCAGGCCCGCCATAATCACCGCCACGGCTACAATAAAAACCTGTCTATTCGGCTGAGTTTGAAGAACCCATCCACTAAAGCAAAGTGAGCCGATAAGGAAGATATTGAGCACAATTGGGGCTGCCGCCGGAGATGCAAAGTGTCGATGCGTATTTAGTATTCCCGCTAAGATTGCCACGATGCAAATCAAAATCATGTATGGCAGCATTATAGCGCTTAGCTTCAGCTTCAACTGTGTGCCCGAATAAGTGCTGAAGAATTGGTAATATCCCCAGATTATGCCCTCCCCAAGCAGTACAATCACCGCAAGTAGCAAAAATACTACAGTTGCCACAGTAAAAGCTAAAGTGTCGGCTTTTTTTCGGTCTTTTTGTAATTGTTCACTATAAACTGGTATGAGAGATGCTGAAGCCGCCCCCTCTCCGAACAGCCGTCTGGCGAGATTAGGAATCTTGAAAGCGATTGCCCAGCCGTCCATAAGGCCGCTGGCTCCCAAAAAGTACGCGAACGTCATATCGCGCAGCATTCCCAAGACACGGCTTAGCGTTGTTAGTAAAGCGATTTGCCTAAATCCTTTTATCATAATTCGGTCATAAAAAATGAGCTAAAGTGAGTTAAAGTTACAAAATTATCCAAGGCTTTAGGTGCTCCAAGCTTTAGCTCACTTTAGGCACTTTAAACTTATCACGTCTTTCGAGCCACGGTGAAGGGTCTGCAGCGTCCGACATTATTTAGTAATCCTATCGAAGCCATGCTAACCAGCAGACTTGAGCCGCCATAGCTTACCAGAGGTAACGTCAACCCGGTGATCGGCATAAGCCCGACCGTCATACTTACATTGATAAGAACTTCAACAGTAAAGACTGCGACTATACCGATAGCAAGTAGTTTTCCAAACGGGTCGGTATTGTTCGCTGCGATTTCCAGTCCACAGCCGATAATAATCACATAAAACATCAATAAGCCCAGGCAGCCCACAAAACCCCATTGATGTGCGATGACGGCAAATATAAAGTCATTATATCTGTACGGCAAAAAATCATATTTGACAAACGGTCCCTTGCGAAAGCCATATCCTTTAGCGCCGCCGGAGGCGATAGCAAACTTTGAGCGGATCAAATGATAACCCCAATCATTCTTCCAGCGCTTCGTGCTGAATTTTCTGCCCACTAAGATTCTGCCTAAACCCGGGTTCTGCTCTGCCTTTTGGCGAACCCAGTTGCTTTGCAGCAGCACACAACTTATTCTTGTTCGTTGATATGGCCTCATCTTGTACCACAATAATGGACTTATCAGAACCGCCATTAGAATTATAATCAAAAGATGCTTAACCTTAGCCCCTGCTACGAAGAGCATTATGAATAGAATCGGCATCATTAGAATCACGGTGCCCAAATCCGGCTCCAGCAGGATCATAAGCATCGGCAGCAGTGTCAGAATGAATGGCCCGATAAGAGCACTGAAATTACGGTAATTACTGCGATATCGTAGATACCAGGCCAACGCCAGCACAAAGGCGAGCTTGCAAAGTTCTGATGGTTGTATAGCGGGCAGTTGCCTGCCTGCTATTTTGAATATAATCCATCTATGAGCGCCGTTGATCTCCGGCACAAAAGGAATGTTTATAACGAATCTACCAAGCAGTAATAAACCCAGAAGCAGTAGCAAAAAGACGTATATCGGGAAACTGAAAGCCCCCAGGCGGCGGTAATTTAATAAATTAACGGCTGTAAAGACTAAAAAGCCGATTACTGCGAATACGAGCTGTTTCTTCCATAAATTGACCAAATCGCCGGTCTGATTAGCAAGGCTGGACTCAGCGGGATTGCCGACCGCATAGATAGTACCTATACCAATAGCAACCAAAGCCAAAGTGCTCGCCAGCAGACATAATCTTACGAATTTAAGCCGTCCTTGTAGAAAATTGTACATATCTGCAAAAATAACACAGAGTTGCTAAACTGCATATAATAAAAGCAGGAGCAAGCCTCAAATATGAGATTGTTCGATTTTTTACCTTGATTTTCATGGGCATTTATGATATATTATAAGAAGTCTTAACTGACGTAAATCAGTGGTTGTTATATACATGCATACTTTTTTGCCTGTGGGCAAGAAAGGAGGAGAAAAACAAGGAAGCTTGTTTATCCGTTTTTCCTTCTGGCCGGACCAACATCCTAAGGAGAGGTGAGTTTACCTGCTGAAAAACGGGCAGGTGATTATTTCTGATGTTTTTATAAAGCAGTACTGTTATTATAGCAAAACCAAGATAGTGTAGAGTGCGTAATTCTGCGAAGAAGAAAGGATGGTTTATTGTGAAGAATATGGCAATAGCATTAACATTGTTTTTACTTGCTGGCTCAGCGTGGGCTGCTGACGTCGCCATCACCTGTACAGATGAAGGTGGCGGTGTAGTCCGTATCGACTATGCAGTGACAGGTACACCGAAAGTAAGGGCGTTTGCTCTGGATATTATGGTTGATGCAGGTACTATTGATGAAATTTCAGATTTCAAAGTTGGTGAGAGTGTCGCCGACGACAAGGGCTACGGCATATTTCCTGCTAATTTTAGCAGATACATTACCATAGATCCTGAGACCGGTGAAGTCACAACGTGGGATGTAAATGATTATACACCTATAGCCGACCCTTGTGATCCGGGCGCACTGGGTGGTCTGGGCACCAATGGTATCACTATTGAGATGGGCGCACTTTATTATCCCTCTGACGATAGCTCTCCAAATGCTCCGGACGACACGGGCATACTTTGTAAAATCGAAGTCAGCGAAAGCGCCAATGTGAGCATTAGTGAAAATGCAACCCGTGGTGGAATAGTATTGACAGATCCGTCCGTTAGTCCAAACGCCGTGCAATTAAACGGCTGTGCGGTGACTGTCAATCCAGTTGGAGACACCAGCCCCGACGCTGATTGTCTGCCCAGCAGCTTTTCGACATACAGCGACTGGGTGGTGCTGGGCAAGCCCGCCTGCTGGTGCTCGAAGTATCAATGCGACGGTGATACAGACGGCCAAACTTCCGGCTTCCCGCTCAACTATCGTATCTTCACCGGCGACCTGACCTTAATCGTGGACAACTGGAAAAAGACCATCGATGACCCGACTCTTAATCCCTGTGCGGATATTGACCATAAAGATTCGGGCTTTCCATTCAGGTACCGTGTTTTCACCTCCGACCTGGCTAAGATTGTAGCTAACTGGAGAAAGACGGATATGAACCTGCCTGGTGATTGCCCAAGGCCTGAGTAAAATAGAGCTAATCCCGTTAGAGATCCTAAATCTATCAGCTTTGTCCTATTCGATAGAGCCAGGATTTCTAACGGGACTAATTTAGTTTCATGCGATAATTGTGGGGTAGGATATTAATATTCTTTTCGGTAGGGGGGTAATGATGAAAAACGTATTATTAGTTGTAGTAGCTGTTTTAACAACAGCCACCGTGGCCAATGCAAATCTAGTCCTTAATGTAGATGAAGCTACAAATACCATAGGTATTAGCGGTGATGGTGCAACAGCACCATCTATAGCAGCCTATCTGTTTGTTGAAGGTCTCGGCTCAATCGCGGGCGGCAATATGATTTATCCGGGAACTCTGGCGGCTTACGATGACCTGGAAGCTATTGCTGCTGATCTAGGGATAAGCCCGGCGGATACATTAGCTGCTTTTCAAAACTTTTTAGATAAACCGAGCCTTGCCGACCTTAGCCTAATAACTTTGGCCGATGGGGTCATTCCTCCGGCGCCACTGCAGGGCCTATTAGTTGAGGGCATCGGTCTGACCAGAGCTGGTCCGGTTGTGCTGACTCTCGTGTCCGATGACTTTGCGACTGTTTATGACACCAAGATATTATCCATCCCTGAACCGCTCTCCATAGCCCTGCTGGGTCTTGGTGGTTTGTTCCTGCGGCGTCGCCGGTGACAATCGCAAACTATGGATTAGCATTTTGAGCGAGGCGATAATGATAATGCCTCGCTTTTTTATTGCAAATTCTACTTCGCCGGTTAGTATGTAAAGCCGTCGCCGTTCCGAACTGCGGCGAGGGCTTCGACTGAGCTTAGCCAAACGTCCTCAGTCGAGCCGCGACGGCTATAAATTAGTAATCAACGATAAGTTTACAGAGAGACATCAATGAAATTAATCCCGTTAGAAATCCTAAAGAAATCGATTTTGTTTTATCCGATAGAACAAAGATTTCTAATGGGACTAAAGGCTGTAATTACCCTATTCTTAGTGTGGATATTCTTAGGCGCGTTCGGCTGTCAAAAACCTAACAAACAGTCATCTTCTGATAGAGCTATTTTGCCGCCGGATATCGCAGGAACGTGGAAAGCCCAGGACAGTCCATGGAAGATAGTTTTGAGTCCCGATGGAAAAGTATCTTCAGCGGTTATTCCTATGGGTGAAATTGAGATTAAACCCAATCGGACAACAAAGGTTAAAATGAAAGATGGTAGTATCAGCACCTTCACAACTGGTGATTGTGTTGTTGAGTACACACCCATAAATAGAGAGCTGTACGTCTGTATTGAAATGGAGAAGATTCACATTAAGTTCTTAGATAATGTGATTACCGGCAATAGCACCGATAGATTCGTTGGCTCTGTTTCGCAAGAAGGTAGATTCTGGATGGCTGACTGGATAACTGTTTTTGACTACGGCCCGAGTTTCCCCCAGGAGCCGAATGATATAGCTGCTAAGCCGTTAGTATTCGAGAAGGTGGAGACAGAACAAAAAACAGAAAAAGATAACAGGTTATCAGAGAATCATACGGTTCATATCAAGTAAATGTTTGTCCGCATATTTGGTTTTATTACAAGACCAGAGCCGCCGGTAACTGATTTAGCTCTAATTTACCTCTGTGAATCTTCAATTTAATAGCAGATTATCCGGCAGCAGCGTATATAATTCTTAGGGTTGCTATAGCTCAATAATAGCTTTTTGGCTTGACCCCGCGGCGAATTCCGCTAAACTGATTATTCTTAAAAATTGATGTGAGCAAAGAGACCTTTAAGGAGACAATTGGTGGCTTACAATTGCGTTGTTCTGGCCAAGCAGGTCCCTGATACCAAAAGGATTACTGGCCAGGTTATGAACGATGACGGCACTGTAAATCGTTCCGCCTTACCTGCTGTTTTCAATCCGGAAGACCTCAATGCCCTCGAATTAGCTCTACAAATCAAGGATAAATTTGGTGGTTCTGTTACAGTTATATCTATGGGGCCGCCAGCAGCGGCTGCAATTCTTCGCGACTCACTTTTCCGTGGAGCCGACGATGCCGTCCTGATAACCGACCCCGGCTGTGCAGCCAGTGACACCCTGGCAACCAGTTACATCCTGAGCTGTGCGGTAAGGAAAATTGATTACGACATCGTTCTTTGTGGCAGACAGGCAATTGACGGCGACACCGCACAAGTAGGCCCGCAATTGGCGGAGAAACTGGGTATTACGCAGATTACATACGTCGAAGAGCTTACGGACCTCGCCGGCAAAATTATAACGGTGCGGCGAAATATCGGAAACGGCTGGCAGCAAGTGAAAACAAAACTTCCAGTTCTGTTGACCGTTACCAGCGATGCAAATGAGCCGAGGGTCGCCGCAGCAAAGAAAATGATGAAATACAAAAACGCGCGCACGCCGGTAGAGGCGGAAAGGGAAATCAGAGAAAAGATGACAGACAACAGAGCCGCGACCGTCAGGGAGCGGATGACAGAAGACAGAATACAGAAGACGCAGTTTTTAGCCCCCATCCCTGCGGTGGGGGGCGGAAGTCAGAAATCAGAAGACAGAATACGGAAGGCGCAGTTTTTAGCCCCCACCCCTGCGGTGGGGGGTAGGAATGAGAATACAAAAATCAGCGAGGAAGAAATAAAAAAACTTGTTGAGCAGCAATGTGATAAATTACAGCAGAAAGGTTTATTGATTAAGAAATGGGATTTAGGCTTTATCGGTGCGGATTTGAACAGGTGCGGGCTAAGCGGCTCACCAACAAAGGTCCACCGTATTCAAAGCGTCGTCCTGGCCGCCAAGGAGAGCAAAGAAATCCGGCCGACCGATGGAGGAATCGCTGATATGATACACGAGCTAATCGAAGATAAGGTAATAGCATAACCTGAACAATAGGAAAATCGCAAGTGGCTGACAAATGCCCAATGTGCAATTCGGATGTAGAGAAACCTACATATTACAAAAGTAATGGGACGTCTATGCACAGTTATTCCTGCCCGAGATGCGGTAAATTTGATATGCAATATAATTTCAGTCACCAGTTGCCAATGCTTCTGAATAATGACATTAAGAAAATCGCAGTTCTTAGCAACTGGATCCGAACACGATATGAGGTAATAGCAAAAGAACCAACAGATGAACAGTTTTATAGAAAAACGGTAACCGTTCACACAGAAAATAAGGCGTTTTTGTGTCATTGCGAGGCCTTTAGGCCGAAGCAATCTCAAAAACGTACGATTTTAGATTGCTTCGCTTCGCTCGCAATGACAAAAATGCGGTTTTCCCGTGAACGCTTACGAAAAACGATAATCCTTGATGAGCAATTGATGAATTCCATTATCAAGAATCCACCTCTCTCACCTGCCGAACAGGCAGATAACTTTGTTCGTTGGATAGGAGATAATGTTCAGTCTGGCGGTCAATATATTGAAGTACATAAACCAAGAATTTTAGCGGTTATTGGATCTATAGACGAGGCGGAATTTTAATCGTTTTATGTCGTTGCGAGCTATGCCCCTTAGGGAGCGAGGCAGTCCTTAAGGACTCCATAGGAGAGCCGAGCGTGGCAATCTATCTCCTTCGGAGGTTTGAGATTGCTTCGGTCGCTTCGCTCCCTCGCAATGACACTATTATACAAAATACGACATACGCGATACGCAATACGATATACGAATAGAAAAGTTCTCGGTATTCGAAGGCTTGACGCGTGTCCAGCCGTGCCGGAAGTAAATATCGATTAAGGCCGAATCGTCCGGCCAGGAAGGAAAGTAAAATGAATATTTATGTGGGTAATTTGTCACACGATGTGACAGAAGATGATTTGCGTCAGGCTTTTGAGGCTTTCGGCCAGGTCAGTTCCGTCAACATCATAAAAGACAGGTTTACAGGTGAGTCCAGAGGATTCGGATTTGTAGAAATGCCTGCCAGAACCGAGGCAAAAGAAGCGATCACCGGCTTAAACGACCAGGATATGAAAGGCCAAGCCGTAAATGTGAACGAGGCCCGACCCAGACCGGAGAGCCGCAGGCCCAGTGGCGGTGGCGGCGGACGCGGCGGCTTTGATCGTGGCCGGGGTGGAGGTGGCGGACGCGGCGGACGCGACGGACGTGACAGACGCAGATTCTAAAAAATCACCCCCGTGCTTTTCTTGCCCCTGCCCCCATTCTTGCTTTCGCAATCGCCGGGATGGCTAATGCCAGAAAGCATGGGGGCAGCAAGAACGGAGACACCAACGAAGGAATCTAAGATATGATACTCGAGCTGATTGAAGATAAGACAATTATTTCCTGAAGTGTAAATGAGTGATGAGTGAAACGCTATCAGGAAACCAGGATATCAGGTAGTGGGCTTCAGGTTATCAGGGTATCAGGTTAATTGTAATTGTCTCTGAGACTCTGATGTCCTGATATCCCGGTATCCTTATTTACGCATTCACATATAAACGCATAAACGAACTACGAGATACGAATTATGACTGACGTAAACAGAAAAGGTGAAGTTTGGGTTTTTGTCGAGCAGCATAACGGAAAATTAGAGGATACTCCACTTGAGCTGATGAGTAAGGCCCGCCGATTAGCCGACACACTCGGCGTGAAAGTGGCTGCTATTCTTTTGGGTAGTGACATCGAAGACCTCTCAATAAAATTAATACAATATGGCTCTGATAAGGTATATGTAGTCGAGCACCCGCTACTGCGAACATACCAGACAAACAGCTACGCTAAAGTAATAGTCGATTTAATTCACAAGCACAAGCCACAGATAGTGCTTTACGGAGCAACAATCGCAGGCCGGGATTTGGCTCCACGGATTGCAAGTGCCGCAAAGGCTGGCCTGACCGCCGACTGCACAGACCTGCAAATCGGCGACCACAAGACTTTTAAAGATAAAAAGCTGCACAAGAATCTGCTGTTTCAGATAAGGCCTGCCTTCGGCGGAAATATCATCGCTACTATCATCAATCTCGACCGCTGGCCCCAAATGGCTACCGTCCGTGAAGGCGTAATGCCTATGCCGGAGCCGGATGTCACCCGTAGTGGTGAGATTATCGAAGAGAAAATAAAACTTTCGCAACAGGACCTGCCCCTGGAGATTCTCGACGAGCACAAACGCCCGAAAAAAGTCGATCTCAAAGCGGCAAGAGTAATCGTTGCCGGCGGAGCAGGCGTGGGCAGCAAGGATAATTTCAAGCTTATCTGGGACTTGGCAAACAGTCTTGGTGCGGCACCGGCTGCTTCCAGAGCGGCGGTGGACCTGGGCTTTATCGACCGCGACCACCAGGTTGGACAGACCGGTACAACGGTTCGGCCGAGCTTATACATAGCTGTCGGAATCAGCGGCGCAATTCAGCATCAGGCAGGAATGAGCCAGAGCCAGAAAATAGTCGCCATCAACAATGATCCTGAAGCACCAATATTTCAGGTCGCACACTATAAGATAGTCGGTGACTTAAATGAAGTCTTGCCCAAAATGATAAAGGCTATCAAGGAAAAGAGTGTTAAAGAAGAAAGGATATTGATGAGTCGAGCTTAGCTGTCATTGCGAGCGCAGCGAAGTCCCTTGGGGACCACGCTCGGCTCTCCTATGGAGTCCTTACGGACTGCCTCGCTCCCTAAGGGGCATATCTCGCAATGACGTAGGGGCACCGTACAAACAGGAAAGGTTATGGCGAACTTTTACAAGGACAATGAAGATATACAGTTTTTATCCAGGCATATTGACCTGCGCAGGCTGGCTGAGATTTGCGAAGAAAATTTTAGATTCGCAAGCGAATTCGACTACGCGCCGGCTAACGCCGATGAGGCGATACAAAACTATCATTTAGTTCTGGACTCGCTCGGGCAGTTAGCCGCGGAATTTATTGAGCCGCGTGCCGAAGATGTCGACCGAGATGGAAATATCCTCAACGGAGACGGCTCGGTGACACGTCCGAAGGGACTGCAGGAATCGCTCGAAAAGCTTGCTCAGGCTGAGGCCATGGGTTTTACACTGCCGCATCGCTTCGGAGGCTTGAACTTTCCGAATCTCGTTTACTCAATGGCTATCGAGATTATCTCTCGCGGCGATGCCGCACTTATGAACATCTTCGGCTTGCAGGGAATAGCGGAAACGATTAACGCTTTTGCCTCAGAAGAAATTAAGCAACAGTATCTGCCAGACTTTGCTGCGGGCAAGGTCACGGGCGCTATGGTATTGACCGAGCCGGACGCCGGTTCAGATTTGCAGTCAATCAAGGTTTCGGGCCACGATATGGAGGCAGAACAGCCCGCCACGGTCTATCAAGATGCACAAGGCAATTGGTTCATTCGCGGCGTCAAGAGATTCATAACCAATGGCTGTGGCGAGATTATGCTTGTACTTGCCCGCAGCGAACCTGAAATCTCCGACGGCCGAGGCCTGAGTCTGTTTCTCGTCGAGCGTGGCCCTTGGGTGAAGGTGCGCCGCCTGGAAGAAAAGCTCGGCATCCACGGCAGCCCGACGTGCGAGCTGTTTTTCAAAGACGCTCCGGCCAAGCTAATCGGCGAACGCCAGCGTGGCCTAATAACGTATGTTATGAGCCTGATGAACGGCGCCCGTATCGGCATAGCCGCTCAGTCGATGGGCATCGCCGAGGCTGCTTTTCGCGTAGCTCGTGATTATGCCGCCAGCAGGAGGCAGTTCGGCGTAGCTATCGAAAAGCTGCCGGCCGTACGCGACATGCTGATTGATATGAAAATTGCCATCGAAGCCGGTCGGGCACTTCTGTACGAGACATCAAGAGTGGTTGATATGCAAATTAGCTACGCCAAACGGCTCGAATCTAACCCGCCCGAAGATAAAGACTTGGCCAGACAGTTGAAGAGCCGGTCCCGGCAGTATAAAAGATACGCATCAATGCTGACGCCGATGAGCAAATACTATTGCTCTGAGATGTGCAATAAGGTTGCTTATGATTCTATCCAGGTTTTAGGCGGCAGCGGCTATATGCAAGACTATCCGTGCGAACGACACGCCCGTGATGCTCGAATCACCACCATCTACGAAGGGACAAGTCAACTGCAAATTGTTGCCGCCGTTCGTGGCGTCTGCAGCGGAACCGCTGAAAATTTTATCACCGAGCTTTCTAAGCAACAGTTCGGCTCTGAGCTGAACGACCTGCTTGAAAAATTGGCTGAGGGGACAGAACAATTGAAAAGATCAATAGCATTTGTAAAAGAAAACGGCCCTGAATATATGGACCTTTACGGCAGGCCGTTAGTCGATATAGCAATAGACCTGATTAATGGTTATTTATTGTGCAGTCAGGCAAGTACCGATGTTGATATGCAAATCGCTGCTGAAAACGACACAAAAGTCCCAATGAAAAAACACAAAGCTATGACCGCACGCAGATATATCACCAAGAATGCACCCCAAATTGCAGCGTTAGCAGAGACAATTTGTAGCGGTGATAAATCAACCTTCCGCCAGTATGAAGTCCTTGTCGGTCCAGTGCCGGAACCAGGATAAAATCATTGTAAATTATCGATAGTCAATTGTATAATGAAACCCCGGCAAAAACCGCTGGGGTTTTTTGCTATCCGGAATGGATTTGGCAGGACTCGTCTCGGCGGATTGTCTTTGTGTAACGTTTTGTCGAAGCGGGAAACACCGAGCCGTAGGCAGACTCCGCCGAAGAGTTTCGTCTGCTCAAAGGCGGACCGGAAAAGGATTTTTATTTTCCAGCAGTTATTTGACCAAAAAAGGAAAAGGATATGGGACAGCCAATCAGCAAATTAACCATCAAAGGATACAAGTCCATTCGAAATCTTGAGAACTTCGAGCTTCGAAATCTCAATATCCTGATTGGCCCAAACGGGGGAGGGAAAAGCAATTTTGTCAGTTTTTTTGAGCTTTTGCAGGCAATTGCGGAAGAAAAGGGTTTGCCCAATTTCTATGTCGAAAGAAAAGGAGGCGCAGATAAATTTCTTTATTTGGGCTCGAAAGTAACTCAGTCAATCAAATTTGAGTTATTAATGAATTCGCTCCCCAAATATACGAAGGAACTCTCCGTTACCCTTAATGATAATTTCTCCGCTTCGACGCAAACAATTACTGTTGGCCCAAATTATGCAGATCTAAAACCCCATGATATTGAGAAACACTTTTCAAGTCTTATTGTTTATCATTTTCATGATACCAGTGATTTTGCAGCGGTAAAAAGAGCCTGCACAAAAAGAGATTATGAATATTTGCGTCCGGACGCAAGTAACTTGGCGGCGTTTCTGCTTTTTCTTAGGAAAAAGCATGAAAAAGAATATAAATATATCTGCGAAACGATTCAATTAGCGGCCCCATTTTTCGACGATTTCTTATTAAGAGATTCTTTGGATAATCCGGACGAAACGTTGTTGGAATGGCGGCAGAAAAATTCGGATTATCCGTTTCATCCCAGTCAGATATCAGATGGCACATTACGCTTTATCTGTCTTGCGACGGCGCTTCTTCAACCCAATCCACCTTCAACGATTTTATTAGATGAACTGGAGCTTGGCCTTCATCCATTGGCATTGGCGTTATTAGCTGAGTTGATTAAAAAAGCTTCTCTTAAAACGCAGGTTATTGTGGCTACTCAATCGGCCAGTTTGATTAGTCACTTCGATCCCCAAGACGTTATTGTTGTTGAACGGAAAAATGAAGAATCTGTATTCAGAAGACTTCCACTAGAGAAATTAAAACAATGGATTGACGATTATTCTCTCGGCGAACTTTGGGAAATGAATCTTTTGGAGGGGAGGCCGGAGAATGAATAGGATTCGCGTGCTTGTGGAAGGCCAGACGGAGCGAGCTTTTATCAGAGATATTTTAAAACCTTATTTTGACTCTCGCCAGATTGACTTACATGCGGTTATGCTCAGGCGACAAGGTGGGATACCCCAGTATGCTAAAGCTAAAGATGTTATTGTGAGATCTTTGAAAGAAGATGCTGCTTTGATTTGTACAACGATGGTTGACTTTTATGGAATGCCTACGGACTGGCCCGGTAGAGATCAGGTAAATCATTGCCAAAATTCCGCAGAAAAAGCTGGTGTAGTCGAATGCAGCATTTTGGAAGATATTGCGGGGTCTTTGGGAAATTCTTTTAATCCTCGTCGTCTTATGCCTTATGTTCAAATGCACGAATTTGAAGCATTGCTCTTTTCATCTCCTAAGAAATTATCGGAGAGCCTTGGCGATAAAAAGCTATCTTCCATATTCTTGACAATACGAAATAAATTTTTAACCCCTGAAGAGATTAATGATCATTATGATACCTGCCCTTCGCGGAGAATTGAAGTAGTGTTTCAAGGTTTTAGAAAAACAATAAATGGCATAACCGCAGCAAGTCAAATTGGTTTAGAAACAATGCGTCAGGAATGTCCGCATTTTAATGAATGGATTACAAAGTTAGAAAATATTAGGAATCAATAAAATTTTATGCTCAAAGCCGTAATATTTGATTTCGATGGCGTAATAACCGATTCTGAGATTCTGCACCTTCGCGCTTTCAATCGCGTTTTGACAAAATACGACATCGAGATAGCAACGAGGGATTACTACAAAGAATATCTCGGCTTAACGGATGTTGATTGCTTTACTCTGGTTGCGGAGAGGAACCGTCTCTTAGCCCCCGCCCCTGTGGCGAGGCTAATTGACGGCCAAGAAATCGAAAACTTAGTTCGGCAAAAAAACCGGATATTCGAGGAACTGGCCACAAGCGAAGGCAGAATAATCGAAGGTGTACGTGACTTTTTGCAGATGCTCAAAGAAAATAATGTGCCGATGGCGATATGTTCCGGTGCTGTTCGAGCTGAGATCGAGCTAATATTAGAGCAGGCCCGATTGCGTCGTTTCTTTGAGGTGATAGTTTCCGCAGAGCAAGTCAAAAAAGGAAAACCCCACCCCGATGGATTTCTGTTAACTCTGCAAAAACTAAATAACAACCGTCAGCCTCTAACTAAGGCTGAGCAATGCGTTGTAATAGAAGATTCACATTGGGGACTCCAAGCCGCTATAAAGGCAGGAATGCACACCGTTGCCGTAACCAATTCTTACGATGCCGACCAATTGAGCCTGGCTGAGAAAATCGTCACTCGCCTGGACCGGTTGACCATAGAGAATTTGCAGGGGCTTTGTGCATGATTATCTTATCCGCATGGGCAAGAAATTTACATAGCCTACGTTTCTAATTCACTATCTGTTTATCTGCAACGCGCCTGGACCTGCAAGAGGAACTTCAAATTTACCAGTTTTCGGATCGTATATAATCCTCTCGACAAGAGCACCATTAAAGTAGCAAGGCTCAGCTTCATCGCCTTCAACCTTCAGAATCGATTTCTCACGATCATAAAACAACTTACTGCCACGCAACTCATTACCTTCTTCCTCTTTATACGTAATACCGCCAGAGGCTGTCAGCATTGAAAGCTCATTCTGAGCATCTGCAATCTGCACAAAACCGACTTCAGCATGAGCTGCGGTAGCCGTAACCTGTCGGCCTGAGCTACCATTGACAACGGGAAAGTAATCTATCCGAAGCGCCCGACCAGGCTCAGCATCAGCAATAATCCTATTATCCTCAATAAAATACTTCACCGTAGCAAAATCACGCAGAAAGGCATAGCACGGCTGGCGTAAACTAAACTTGCCACTCTGTTGCTCATTAGAGTCTTCAACATTTGAATTATTCAGTATTATCATCCCCGGCCCGTTGGCTATAAATATCTGCCGGCTTGCATCATAGTCTGACCCGGTGCTCTCTAATTCAACTCCACTTAGCAATTTCCCTTTCACTGTCTTGACAGTCTGGAGCTTAACTGTGCCGCCCTCAGCAGTCAGATGCTCTATATTTGAATTGCTATTCGTTTTGTCCGAGGTAAGATTCGCTGTAACCTGCGGTGCCGATAGGGTGTATTTATGCTGGATATCATTCGGCTCAGTTCGGCTCATCGTGCATATACAATCGCCTTGGAAGATAACCCGTTTTGCCGTCGAGAGAAATTTGGCCTCTTTCTGGGCGGTAATATCCACCGGCATAGTGGTTTGCGGGCCTTCAGCTTCCGCTACATCATTGACGTAGAAAGTAAGCTCCAACGGGCCGGCAGCGACGGTATTTTCATTTACGAGATCATAATCGATTCTATCAGCTATAAATATCGTTCGATCCTCGCTGTCATTAAAATCATGAAATGGTTTTGTAGCTGGGCCGGCTCCATTAATTACAGGTTGATTAAAATCATTCTGTATTACGGTGGAGTCCATCGGAATAATCATAATTCCATTGTCACAGGTAACAATTGTATCACGAGATGCCTGAGCAGATCCCTGTTCGCCTTCCCACAAGGCAGGGTCCCTCTGCAGGGGCAAGGTTGTCCCCGTAAAAGCGGGGATCGGCCCGCTATCTTTGGAGTCAACAACGACGTCATGTATATTTTCAGCCTTGCTGGTGGTTTTAAGCGTGTCCTGAGCTTGTCGAATGGATTCGTTAGGTTCGCCATCCGTGGCCTTAGACCAGAAAATGCTGTTGATGGAAAATCTATCCTTAGTAAAAACCAGTTGCTCGGGAGAGTCTATCACAACATTTTTGCTGAGCACACACCGATAATATTGGCCTTGTCCTTGCTCAGCAGTCCGCCATTGGCGGATCCGGTTATTTGGAGTCCCTTTTTGTTTTTGAGCGTCCCGCCCCTGTGGCGGGGTGGATTGAGACTGGTGCTTGCTTTGCTGTTGTGACGTTCGTGAAAATAAAGACGCCCAGGAATCCTTGAGGTGCAGAGCTGCCAATTGAACTATTCTGAATAATTCGAGACGCTGCAGTTGGTCATTATAAATAAGCACCAAGCCTGTGCCCAGCATTTGAGCATCCCGGGAAACGAATCTAACAGGCCCGGGTGTTGAAAGTAACGATTTTTCACTGATAAAAGTAACGTTATCAAGATAAATAAAACTTTCATTGATGTCACTGCCGGACTCGGGCAAAATATGAACAACTACATTGCCGGTAAATGTCGCGCCCTTTGGGCTGGGTCCTCCGATAGCACTTTCAACCTGAACCTTTCCTTTCTCGGCTGTGACGGAACATTTGAAATTGTTCTGAAGAATATTCAAGTATGGCTTTTCAATTTCCCATTCACCTTCCACTTGATGTAGGAGCTCTTCGAAGCCGAATTCTCTATCAACTCGTCCATTTTTGAGGTGCCGGAATACGGGCTTTTTAAGAGCATCAATTCCAACATCAGCAATTTTGCCAATTTCATCATTGAAATCTCCAACATTGCTCTCAGCAAGTGGGTTAATTGAAATTGCCCCTATATCACGATCAATCTGTGGGGCCGTGCTTAACCGGCTATAAAGCATATATGCGGCAAGCACTGCTGCAAGGGAAATAAGGCCAATAAGGATTGTTCGCAACTTAGGGTCCATAAAATATCATTTTGCCATTATGGCAAGTATCTTTTCATGAGCTTTTGCCATTTGCCTGTATTTTTCAGGATGTATTCTATTACTTCCCGCACCGCGCCGCAGCCGCCGGAACGAGTAGTTACGTAGTCGGCATGTTGTTTGACCTCGTCAACTGCGTTGGCAACTGCTACTCCGAAGCCAACGTATCGAATTGGCGGCAAATCCGGCAAATCGTCCCCAATATAAGCTATCCTGTCTGGTTGGAGACCTTCCTGCTCAAGAAATTTCTTAAGCGCATCGAGCTTGTTGTGACAATCCTCAAATACGTATTCGACTTCAAGCTGCTCGGCACGGTATCTTGTAGGCTCTGACCGTCTGCCACTTAGGAAAGCTATCTTTAGTCCTGCTCTATGCCACAAGCGAATGCCGTGTCCATCCAGCACATTAAAAAACTTGCTTTCGCTGCCGTCGCCGTTAACTATTATCGTTCCATCCGTCAGGACACCATCAACATCGATGACCAGAACCTGTATTTCCGCAAGGTTTGTCATAGCAATATCAAATGTCAAAAATCAAATTGCTTTGCAGAAAAGGCTTGCTGTCATTTCGACCGAAGCCCCCGTTTCTGCTTTCGCAGAAAGCACGGGTGCGAAGCGGAGAAATCTATTCAAAACAGATTTCTCGACTCGCCTGCGGCTCGCTCGAAATGACGTTGTGTTAGGTTTTCTACCAAGCAAAACCAAATATCAAAACTACATATTGCTCTATGGCTTATCCAACGATTTTTATTGTCACTATATCCTGCACGTCTATTAAGCCGACGGGCTTGCCGTCCGCATTAACAACCGGCAGGTCATCAATTCTGTATTTATGGAAAATAGCAGTCGCTTCGGAGGCGAGGGCATCGGCTCTTATTCTTTTACAATCCGCCGTCATAACGTCACCGGCTTTTAAGTTAAAGGCCTTTGGCCCTTTCTGGGTCATCAAACGTCGAAGGTCCGCGTCGGTAATTATGCCAGTCAGTTTCCCTTCTTTGCCGACAACCATCATGGCTCCATGACGTTTCACATCGTAGGTCTTCTCAAGCAATTTTTCTATTGTATCGTCAACTTCCACAACAGGCAGTTTCTCGCCTTGTCTGAACATCATTGATTGCTCTACCGTCATCAGCTTTGCACCAAGTGAGCCGCCCGGGTGAAATCTTACATAGTCCTCGACACTAAATTTTCGTGCCTTCATAACGGTAAGTGCAAGTGCGTCGCCAACCGCCAGCATACAAGCAGTAGAAACACTTGGAGCAACGCCAAGCGGACAAGCCTCATTCATTTTACCCATACATAACACAATGTCGCTGTGCTCGCTCAAAGTTGATTGGCTATCGCTAGTGATGGCGATGAGTTTGATTTGCAGTTGCTTGACCAAATTTATCAACCGAAGAACTTCATCGGTTTCGCCGCCATAGCTTAGAACAATCACTATATCGTTTTTACGCAGCCTGCCCAGGTCGCCGTGGACAGCCTCAGCCGGATGAAGAAAATGGCTGGGTGTTCCGGTCGAAGCCAGTGTAGCGCTTATCTTTTGCCCAATTATACCTGCTTTGCCGATACCGCTTACTATTGTCGAGCCGTTGCACTTATAAATCATCTCGCAGGCTTGCACAAAGGATGCGTTAACAATCGGCGCAACAGCACTTATCGCCTCCGCTTCGGCTTTAATTACGTTCCGTGCATAGTCGAGATCGAATTCCACCGAACCTTTAACTCGTCTAACCGTATCCAGCTTTGGCTTTATACGCTGGCCTGCGTCCTTAATATTAGCGAGGAATTGTAGGTCTGGTCTTTTAGACATAAATTAACCTCTCTGTATATTTATTACTTTTTCCCGCGTCACTATTTTACCACAGGCTGACACACGGTCGTTTAAAAAACCTATATTATAACTTTACTACACTGCCCCGTTCATTATAACAGACTAAGTCGTGTTTTTCGCCGGAATAGTCCGGCACAGAATGGATGACTACGCGTTTGCCGCTGAGCTGCTCTATCTCTGCAATCGCTGCTCTTTTTTCATTCTGCAGATAGTCTGCAACCTCCGGCGCGGCAGACAGCTCAATGCGCTGTATTTGCTTCCTCGAAGCTGAGAGGTTCAACAGCCGAATAACCTCAATAGCCGATGATTCATGGCTTTTTATAAAACCAGTGCCTGCGCAATACGGGCATGCCAAGTAAGTGCTGAATTGCAGTGAAGGCCGTATCCTTTGTCGAGTCATCTCTACAACGCCGAATCTGCTTATCCTCATTGTTCTTGTTCGAGCACGGTCGGCCTTGACTACATCCCGAAAGACTTTTTCCACATCCTTACGGTGTTTCTGCGAGCGCATATCAATAAAATCGCAAATTATTAAGCCTCCCAAGTCTCGCAATCTGAGCTGACGGGCGATTTCCGGCGCCGCTTCCATATTACTCTCGTATGCGGTCTGATCAGCGCTTTTGTGGCCCCGGTATCGGCCGCTGTTGACATCAATAGAGACCAGCGCCTCGGTCTGTTCAATTACAATGGAGCCGCCGCTTTTGAGCTGAACTGTGCGGGACTGGATTTTAGTAATTTCGTCCTCTATCTCGTATCTGTAAAACAGTGGCACCTTACTGTCATAATACTTTACCCTTCGTTTCAAACGGGGGTAAGCCTGGGCAAGAAAGTCTTTGATTTTTCGCACCACATATTCAGAATCACATACTATGTTGGTTATCTTGCTATTAAAAACATCTCTCAAGGTCCTAATGACTAAATCCGATTCCTGATAAAGCGCAGCCGGTGCTTTTTCACTCTCCATCCTCTTTTGGATGGCTTTCCATAATCGCATTAGATATCTCAAATCATTTTGTATATCCTTTTTTGAGCATTCTTGTCCTGCTGTTCTAATAATAAAGCCTTGTCCCTTCGGGGGATTGCTTTGCTCAAGAATTTGTCTTAATCTTGTACGTTCCTCCTCCTCCTCTATCTTGTGTGAGACTCCATGCTTTTTCATCCACGGCATCATAACCAGATATTTGCCCGGCAGGGCGAGATATGTGCTGAGTGTTGGCCCTTTGGTCTTTAAGCCTTCTTTAGTTACCTGAACAATAATTTCATTGCCTTTGCGAAGACAATTCTGGATGGGCGGGCGCTCCTTTAGTGACTTCCTCCGTCCGATGTTTTCTGCAGTACTACCGCGAGCCCCGGGAAAATATCGAGGGTGCAGGTCGCTAATGTGAAGAAAGCCGTTTTTATGTAAGCCAATATCTATAAAAGCCGCCTGTATGCCGGATTCAATATTTACTACCCTGCCTTTATAAATATTACCGACGTGACTGCTCAGGCTCGCTCTTTCTAAATACAGCTCCTCAAGTACACCGTTCTCAACGACAGCTACCCTACATTCCTCACTCTCAGCCACATTTATCAGCATCTCTCTTGACATATTCTATCCTCGTATCTCATATCTCGTACAGCGTATTTCGTAATTTTGTTTTACCCTTTACGCTTCACGAGATACGAATTGCACATTCGTGCGCCGTACAGGTGCTGTTAATTTTTCTGCATCTATCTCCAACAGCTTCAGAATCTCATCAACTCGTATCGAACCGGATGATGTGATTTTACATACAATTACTATGTCTCTGCTGTCCAGCTCAATCGATTCTAAAAAAGGCCTAACGTCCACACGCCTGAATTTTGAAACTTTTATTTCCCTGTGCCGTTCTATAATGAGACTGTCGCTTGCCAGCAGGTGCTCGATCGTGGCAGTTAACTTATCATTTACACAGACCGGCTGAACCGGCACTATATAGGTAGCTAAACACGGCTGGACAGGCTTATTAGTTTTAGCAAGACTTACCGAAAGCAGCTCACAGCCTTGCGGCACCTGCTCCGAAAGCCTGTCTTCAATTGTATTGCGTATTGCGTATTGCGTATTGCGTGACTTTTTAGTGTCACAAACGTTTTCTATCGTGTTTGGCGCCTCTTTCGCACGACGCATCACGCACGACGCATCACGAATAAGCATCCAAACGCATAGCAGTTCATCATCCGATTCAACGCCGACAGGCCTTGGCAAAGGTAAAGATAATTTCGGATGCGGATTGAAGCCTTGACTGTGCCGGACTTTGATACCAGCTCGGGCGAAGGCCCGCTGGAAAACCTTGAGCATCTCAGCGTGGGAGATGTATCTTAGAGCTCCGCGAATCCTGAATTTTACCAGCATAAAGGTAGTCTCATCTGAAACAGTTATGCGAATATCTCCTTATTCTCTTATTTGGTGACCTTTTACAGATTCAGAGCCAACAATCTTAGCATTATGCCCATCTTTATCATAAAAACAAGCACTTTTTATCTTGAAAATCCGTTCGTAACGGGGCAAATTCGCCTCTATCAAGCGAGTCACACCTTTGGTGAATCGAAATGTTTAGCCGTTGCCGATTCGGCGACGGTCGGAATTTGTTGCGGAATAAAAACGAGATATTAAAAAGAAGACGGAGGACAGAAGAAATTCGACGATTAGCCCTGCCACCTGCCTGCCCTCCGTAGTATTAACGAAGGATGGGTGGGCAGGGTTTTAATGCTCCGGAGAAAGATGATGCCGGTTTAAAAGGGACGCGATATGATATACGAAAAAGAAGACGGAGGTCAGAATACAGAAGATATTCAATGTTTAGCCCTGCCACTTGTGGCAGGGTTTTTAGGACTCAATAGAAGAATTGTGCCGGTTCAAAAGTTACGAAATGGAAGCGACGAAAATTAAACCGGCTGCACTCGGACCCCCACAGCTTCGCTTTGCGAAGCAATGCGTGGGGGCCGGTGAGCTTTTCAAAAGAAAAATAAATAAAAATTTATATGAAAATATGGTATAATTTAAGCAATGGAATATAAAGTAAAATTTAAGCCAAGAGCCATAAAGGACTGTAAGTCAATAGACAAGAAAAGATTAAAACTGATATTCTCAAAAATCGAATTATTATCAAATAACTTGCAGGGCGATGTTAAAAAATTAACTAATTTCACACCAGAATATCGACTTCGAGTTGGAGATTATAGAGTTCTTTTTGAAACGGAGAAAGACGAAATAATCATTTACAGAATAATGCATCGAAAAGAAGCATATAAATAAGGTGGTTTTGATATGATGAGATTTCATGCTAATATACTGAAAAAAAACGGCGAAAAGGAATTTGTTGTAATCCCTTACGAGGTATTCGTAAAAATTCAGGAAGAGCTTGATGATTATGAATGCTTAAAAGCCCTTCGCGAAGCAAAATCAAAAGAGGCTGATGCAAAAACTACTTCATTTGACCAGGCAAAAAAAGAATTGGACCTTGAATAAACACAGGTTATGCACTCGTGCTCTTATGCACTTTTTTCTTGCTTTTCCGACAATCCAGACCATAATATCCATGTCTTGAGCGAAGTCGAAAGAACCAGCAAGCGAGATTCACATCTTTGATTAATCTAAATGTTTAGCCGTCGCCGAATCGGCGACGGTCGGAATTTGTTGCGGAATCAAAACGAGATTTTAAAAAGAAGACAGAGAACAGAAAACGGAGGACAGAAGAAATTCGACGATTAGCCCTGCCACCCCTGGCCTGAGCAAAGTCGAATGGCTGTGGGCAGGGCTTTTAATGCTCCGGAGAAAGATGATGCCGGTTTAAAAGGGACGCAATATGATATACGAAAAAGAAGACGGAGGTCAGAATATAGAAGATATTCAATGTTTAGCCCTGCCACTTGTGGCAGGGTTTTTAGGACTCAATAGAAGAATTGTGCCGGTTCAAAAGTTACGAAATGGAAGCTACGAAAATTAAACCGGCTGCACTCGGACCCCCACAGCTTCGCTTTGCGAAGCAATGCGTGGGGGCCGGTGAGCTTTTCGTTATGCGGAAACAATATAAATAATAATTTGACAGATTAATGAACAAAGAATACGAAGATTTAGGAAATAGTGTTTTTAATTGGGTCTACGTAGCCGACTCCCTAGTTGAGAGCGCTGATATTCTTAGGAAAGAATCATATCACTGGTCCGGAAGATTTGGAGAAATGCCAGACTTTAGATCATATAGGATAACTGATGTCGTTACAATGCTGTATGCAATGGCCATAGAATGCCTTTTGAAAGCACTTTGGTTGCTATCAGGAAATAAAATTGTTAAGAATGGAGAGTTTGTAGGAGTGAATGGTTGTAAATCCCATCATCTTCCATCATTGGCAAAAAAAATTGAAGAAACAGGAATAATAAATTTTAAAGAGAATGACTATAAAATCTTAGAAGAATTGTCAATAAACATAACATCAGGAAGATATCCTGTAGAAACGAATATTCAAAAGCAATACAAAGAATTCTCGCTAGTCAAGAAATATGAGGAAAAGGATAATATGCTCGTGGTGAAACAAATCAAGAGCTTTGATGATATAAGGGAGTTACTGGAAATGATGTATGCGCTGACTGATCCCCATATCGAGAAAGAACAACCAAATTATTTAAATTTAATAAAACGGTGGGACTGATTAAATATGGAAATCCACTTATTGGTAGCTGGGGACAGTGCACAGAAAACGGTAATGTCCAAAATAAACTAAGAAGGATAAAAGCAAATCAATAGCAAGGAGCGAATGCACGGAATGCGACTATATCTAATCAATCCCTCAAACCCGCTTGTCAGCATCGTCAACGTCAAGGAGAGCCGCTGGAACCGCTACCGCGTTTGGAAACCGCTGGGCCTTATGGTTCTGGCCGGCCTGACCCCGCCGGAGTGGGAAATCACAATCGTGGATGAGAACCTCAGCGTGCCGGACTATCGGGCCATGCCTCGGCCGGACCTGGTGGGCATTACCGCTTTTACCTCGCAGGCGAATCGCGCTTATGAATTGGCCGGTTACTTCCGGTCTCTGGGCGTGCCCGTTGTCATGGGTGGCATTCATGCAACCATGTGCCTGGACGAGGGTCTGGAGCGCGCGGATTCGGTCGTCACGGGTGAAGCCGAAGGCATCTGGCCGCAAGTCCTGGAGGACGCCCGGCTTGGCCGCCTGAAGCGCCGGTATGACGGAGGGCTCGCCGAGATGAACGGTGTGCCGCTTGCCCGCCATGATTTGCTAAATGGTGGATATGCCTTCGGAGCCATTCAGACCACACGCGGCTGTCCCCTGAATTGCAGCTTCTGCAGCGTGACAAGGTTCAACGGGGCCAAGTACCGGCAGCGACCCATTGCCGATGTCGTGCGGGAGTTCCAGTCGATTCGTGAGAAACTTGTACTGGTGGTGGATGACAACCTCATCGGCACGCGTCCCGAACATATCGCCCGTGCAAAGGACATGTTCCGCGCTATGGCACAGGCGAAACTGCGAAAGGAATGGATTGCCCAGGCCACCATTAACTTTGCCGACGACGAAGAGCTTCTGGCGCTGGCCTCGAAGGCCGGGTGCAGAGGCGTCTTCATCGGCTTTGAGTCCCCCTCGCCGGAAGGGCTTCTGGAGGTCGGCAAGAAATTCAACCTTCTGAAAGGCCGGGACTTCCGCGCCTCCGTACGGCGCATACAACGGCACAAAATTCTGGTAGTTGGCTCTTTCATCATCGGTCTGGACATAGACGAACCGGGCATCGGCAAACGTATCGCCGAGGCGGCCAGTCAGTACGGCGTGGACAATCTCAACGTGCTGTTTTTGACTCCCCTGCCCGGCACGCGCCTGTGGGACCAGATGACATCGCAAGGCCGCATCGCTCTTGATATGTTCCCGGAAGACTGGAAATATTACACACTAACCTTCCCGGTAGCCCGGTATAAGCATTTGTCTCTGGACGGCATCATCGAAGAAATGATCTCCTGCGACCGGGACTTCTATTCCATACCGCACATTGCCCGCAGGGTCTGGGGCAACTTGTGGCAGTACCGCAAGCCGCTGATTACCTTGGTGGGCAACCTAACATACAGGAGCAATCTCCGGCTGCACTGCAAGGCATACACGGACTTCAAGCGTTACTGGGACAAAAAGAAAATAGGGACAGCGGGGCTGTTAAGGGCTGGGGACATTTCGTGAAGTGTATTGCGTAGATTGATAAACCTAACGATTGTGGTGTGCGGTGCACACCCTACAAACTACCGGCACTACTGGAGTGCCGGCCAAACTTCATCTTTGCTAATGTTTCGAAAGCAGCTCCAGCAATTTCCGGTCGAGTTTATGGCCGTGCCAGTCTTCGTATTCAACATCCTCTCTGCGAGAATCAAGAATGCCGAATTCGCCACGGAAATTCCATAGCGCATAGCCGATCCCATTTTCCGTTAATATGTCCAGAACGTCACTAAACCAAGACAGGAAGACCCTCTGCGGCGTTTTTATCCAGCAGCCGCACTCTCCACAATGTACGCCGACACCCTTTCGAGCCAGCTCGACCCAGGGTGCGTAGTATTTTTCAAGTCGGCTGCGGTCCCAGTGCTCATCTGCCATCTTACCGGGCCAGACAGGCTCAGGCAGATTTTCCGTCTCCTTAAATGCCCACGGTGCTTTGTAATGGGATATGTACGCGGGCTTATAGCCGCGACAGCTCTGGGCGATATTAAGATCTATAATTTCGGGTATCACTGAGTTACCAATATCATTGCCATCGGCAATAATTAGATGGTTAGGATTAGCTTGCCGTATCGCCTTTGCCGCCGCCTCAGCCACTTTCCGATAGACATCTCCCGGCACAGCACTGCGCCTTGAATGCTGGTCATTCATATCTTCGCGCATGCTCGGCTCATTCACGAGGTCAAAGCTGATTTTGGACGATGGAATGTCTTTGTAGCGTTTAGCCCACATTTCCCAGTGGAAACAGAACGCATCCAGAGCCTCTTTGTCGGTCCATAGATTAAACGGCTCCTGAAATCCTGCGTTCACACAGTATCCCGGTGCGCGATGAAAATTAAGACTCACATGCAAGCCATACTTATGGGCCATATCTACAAGACCGTCGATAGATTCAACCGCACTTTCCTTGATTTTGTACATATCATCCGCACGTATCGGCTTTGAATAATCAAAATCAATCCACCGAGGATAAGCCATAGGCAAACGAACAAAATCAAAGCCCCAATCGGACATCCAGCGGAAATCATCTTCGGTAGTTCTGCTTCGACCGCCCCGGGGCATTTGTCTCGGTGAGAAATAATCCAAAAGATTAAATCCTCTCCAACGTGGTATAGCCGTTTGAGCCGGTTTAGCCGCCTCTGCCGTCTTTACCGTATGTCCCGTGACCGCCAGAGCTGCGGTGCTGATACTCGCAGCCTTTAAAAAATCTCGGCGATTGATTTTCAATGTACTCATACCTTAGCCTCCAAATGAGCACCGGCTCAAAAAATAATAAGCTATCGACTAATATAAGGCAAAGAACTTTTAACCACACTCACACGCTATTTACCGCCGAACGTAAACTTCGTATATATAGCTAAGCTCTTTTCGGTCACCCGGTTTTAACTCGATTGTCCATGTAAGTTTCCTGACCGCATTCATTCGCAGCAGTCCTCTGGCGAGTGATTCGATCTGTGCTTGCGGCTGCGACGATTTAACCTCGCCGGAAAGAGTCTTGGTAATCTCCAACGTGATTGATTTGTCTTGAAAATTGATTACAGATAGCTTTCCCTGAACTGTTATCAGATCGTAATGGTGACCATATAATTGAGCCGCATCGCGTCTTCTGTCGATTTCGAGCTCCAGTTGCTCAGCTTTGACGCTAACCGCCTGAGTAATCTTTAGCGTAGTTTCGCCTTCTACCGGCGTATAATTCAAGGTGTCCTGACCCAGGATGAGATCTTCCTTGACTGTTTCAGCCGGCGCTGTCGTCCAGGGTACTTTTGTAGAGTTCTGCAATCTCAGGCAGTGCCAGACCTGCTCTTCCGGCTCACGCTGCTGCTCTCGGCGTTGGTTATAAACATAGCGTTCCTGCTCATTAACATAATCGGGTATGTTCCACTGATAAATGTGCCTATACGGCACGGATTCGGTAAATAGTGGATAGTATCCGACAGTGCCTTTTTTTAGCTGTACGTTTTCAACCGGATAAAAGAACAGGTCTTCTGCCACTTTACCAGCTTCGGCTGCACCATACTCCGGCATAATAGCTTCTTGGCCACCGCCACTGTAACCTGACGCTCTCTGGGACATCACATAAGCTTCTCGCCTTCTGCCACGCTCACTTTCGCCCCTAATTAGCGATTGCAGGAGCTGCGCCAGACTTTCTTTCAAAGCCAGAGGACTAACAACATCGGCGAACTGCAGGTTGGGAAAACCTGTCACCAATTGTAACATTACGGTATCCAGGTCACAGGCCTCATTTATTACTACAGCCTTGGCTGCAAGCAGAGCCTTGTCCCCATCGCTTATATCCACCATGTAGCTGGGCGCCCAGGTAATGCCCTTGGCTAAGTAACTTACGGTGAGCTTTTGCCTGCCTGCAGGCGCATCCAGCTTTACCGCGAGCTGCATAGATTTGCTCTTTCGGCTGAAGGTTCTTTCCGCCCGACCCTCAATGAAATCAATCCGGTGAATGCTCTGCGGATTTATGCACACCTCCGCGGTATCAGTCTCGACTATCATTAAAAGCGGCTGATAAGGTGGTATATAACCCCTATTAATCTCAGTCGCCCCGCCAGGCGCATAAGGGTCGGGGCTGGGCCTATCTCTATCCTCTGCAAAATACTTTATTGTGCCTACCATGGGCGCTTGCTCAGTAGAAGGCCATAGCTTTACCCGGCGACCCACATTAGCCTTTAGCAGCTCGCTCATTGTTATTGCATCGAGTGACTCTTGCCGCTCTACTTGCTCAGCAACCAGGCTCTTTACCTGTACCTTCGCAGGATAGGACACCCAAAAAGTCCCATGTGAAGCCGCAGCAAGCGGAACGAAGCTGAACGAATCATTATTATCAGGAATAACGACTTCTGAGATGAAAAAGCCCAGCCCGTTCTTGAAGAGTGCTACCTGTTGCAGCTTAGGCTCAGCCCCCGTTGCCGTCTCTGAACCGGCTCGCTCCGGACAAACAGCAAGCGCGCAGCTCAATATAACGATTAAAGCCAGCAATTTTTTCATTCGTGACATGGCAAATACCTCCATAAAAATGCCTGCCCGCCGTACCTCATCCGTCAGTTCAAGATTGCTTCGTCACTGCGTTCCTCGCAAAGACACAAACCTGCCCGACGTACGAGACTCCGGGCAGGCGGGCCTCAAAATGCCTCCGGCAGAATCTTCCTAACAGCGTTGCGAAGATAGCTTGAAATCTGCCTTTCAGAATTCATGCCCAGTACTTTTCTCGCTACGGCGTTACAATCTTCTATCGTGACAGACCGAATGATTTGCTTTACCTCCGGTATCATTGGCGGAGTAATCGAAATTGTTCTAATGCCCATCCCCAACAGCAGCATAACATACTCCGGATCCGAAGCAACCTCTCCGCATACAGCAACATCTATTTGCGTTTTGTGGGCATCCTGAATGACAGTCCTTATAAGCCGAAGCACCGCTGGATCAGCCGCTGAGTATAATGTGGAAACCAATTCATTACCTCTGTCAACAGCGAGAGTATATTGTATGAGGTCGTTGGTTCCGATACTAAAGAAATCGACGTCCTGTGCAAGTGTAGAAGCCGTTAATGCCGCCGATGGCGTTTCAATCATAATACCTATTTCGATATTTCTATTATACGGTATGGACTCCTCATCAAGGTCTTCCATCACGTCACGCAAAATCATCTTGGCCTGCATCATCTCCTGCAGATTTGTTATCAAAGGGAACATTATCTTAACCTGCCCTAGAAGTGAGGCTCGCAAAATCGCACGCAATTGAGTTTTGAACATCATCAGGTTCTGCAGACAAAATCTGATAGACCTCAGACCCAAAAACGGATTAGGCTCAGGTGCAAAACGCCTACTTTGAGTATGCTTATCTGCGCCGAGGTCAACGGTCCTTATTATCACCGGCCGATGCTTAAAGACTCCGACCGTTTCGGCATAAGCTTCATAATGCTGCTGTTCCGTAGGCTCGGTGGTTACGCTAAGATATAAAAACTCTGTTCGGTACAAGCCTATGCCTTCGCCTCCTTTTTGTAAAACCAATTCGGCCTCATCCGGAAACTCAATATTTCCTAATATTGTTATTTTAGTACCATCTCGTGTTTCGGCAGGTTTCTCTCTTATGGCAGCGAGTTTGTGCTCGAACTCACTAAACTCATGTGAATACTTTTTGTATTGCTGGATTGTTTCATCATCCGGATTTACTATAACAATACCGCGATTGCCGTCAATAATGACTCTATCTCCTCCGTGGACGATTTCTGTAAGGTCTTCCAGCGCCACCACCGCGGGTATGCCCAAAGAGCGGGCAACAATAACGGTATGACTGGTTCGTCCGCCCGCATCGGTAGCAAGCCCTTTAACAAATTTCTTATTAAAGCCGGCGGTTTGGGTGGGGCTCAACTCTCGTGCAATAATGGCAACCTCTTCGCTTAAGTGCTTAATATCCTCACGCTTTCGACCGAGAAGCTGTCTGAGCAAACGCCTTTCTATATCGTAAAAGTCCGCTGCCCGCTCATTGATGTAGGAATCTTTTTGGTTGGAAAAATGTGCTGCAATTTCCCGCAGAACCGTCGATACTCCATACTCTGCTGTCACCAGCTCCGAATGAATCAGGTCCGTTATTTTCTTCCGCAGACTTCTATCACGCAAAAAACGAAGATGCACCGCAAAAATATCTTTTATCTTGCTTCCTTCGGTTTGGTCCTGCTGTGCTTCAAATTGTGTTAATTCATCAATTGCATCCTTAAAGGCGTTGCGGACACGTTGAATCTCCGTCAGCCGCTGTGAAGGCGTAATTTTACGTTGAGGAATTAGATAATCCTCGGAATCAATGATCAGCGACTTGGCAATTGAAATACCCGGCGAGGCAGCTATTCCCTTTTTTATCTCCATTGTGCTCTTTATTAAGTTCTATTGTTTTTATTAATCGGCCGAATCAGGATCAATAAAATGCTTGTTTTCGACAAGCTCCTGCATAGCACTAATTGCCTTTTTGGCATCTGTACCTTCAGCCTTGATCTTTAGCTTTGTTCCACAGCTTGCAGCAAGCATGACAATTTGCATTATACTCTTGCCGTCAACCACGTTTTCGCTGTTGTTAACAGTGATATCACAATCAAACTGATTTGCAAGATCAACCAACTGCATGGCTGGGCGCATATGCAGACCGTTTTTGTTTTTTATTTCAACTGTCGTTTCGCAAACTACTTTCTCCAAGGAATCTTGTCCTGCCTGCATTTTCAGATTCGGCTCATCCGGATAACTTTTTCAAATTTATACATTACAAAGCCGGATTTTCATCGACTTCTTTGAGAAGCTCTTCGATTTCCTCAGCGCTGCGTGATTGTCTTAAAAACTTGCGAAACCTCTCTTGTTGCAGACGTTTGAAAACACTCTCCATCGCTTGTAAATGCTTATCCGGATTGTCAACAGGGCTAATTAAGAGTATCACTGAATAAACCGGCTGCTTGTCGAGAGCCGAAAAATCAATGCCTGTACTACTTTGTCCGATCACAGCCACTACATCTTCAATGCCCGGATATTTTACGTGTGGCAATGCAATGCCTTTACCAATTCCTGTGCTGGCTTCATTTTCTCTCTCGATCATTGACTTTATAATTTTTTCTCGGCTGGGCTTTTTCAGCCGTCCTGCTTTCTCGAGTGCTGAAACAAGCTCAGCTATCACGCCATCCCGGTCTTTGGCCTGTAGTTCGGGAATTATCGCTTCAAAACAGACAAAATCCACAAATTTCATTTTATTTATCCAAAATCAGTCACAATTCACAAGATATAAGCACAACAGGAACGTATGCTTTTATGCTCACGTGGCGCTGTCTGCACCACCTGTGTGTTTTTTATTTCGTTCCCTGCTCTTTTTCTTTCTAAGCTGACGTTCAAGCTTATGTACGGCTCCATCAATACATTGATAAGCATCTTGTCCTCTTTCGGTGCCGATGAAAACATTGCTATGCTCACCTCTGGCAATTATCTCCACGGTGATATTGCCTCCAGGCTCACCGTTGATAATCACCTCAACCTGATTTATGTTGCTATAGTACTTGGGAAGCTTGGAAGTCTTTTCCTCTGCATATTTTCGAATAGCCTCGGTTATACTAACATGCTTACCTGTAATTGTAAAAAGCAAAGTCTATCTCCTTAATGAAATATTTTACGGCATAGCTAATCTTTACTTCTCTACATTTTTTGAAGCGTTCCGCGGCAGCGCAATTGACATTCGCTGACTATCTGGTGCAATAACACCTGCGCTGACTGCGAATCTGAAAGCTTCTTCTATTGTCATATCTAAGGCTATAGTTTGCTCTTTTGGAACAATTATTACATAGCCGGTAATCGGCATTGGCGAATTGGGTATAAGAATAGTAAGAAACTCTTTTTGCATGTTCTCCGTTACTTTTTTGAGCCCGGAGCCGGTCACGAAACCAATCGACCAAATCCCTTTCCGCGGATATTCAAGCGCAACAACCCTTGAGAATAACCTCGCCTGCTCTTCCGGAGTAAGCACAAAATCGGTAACCTGCTTTACATAAGGATAGACTCGCCTCAAGAACGGCGCGTTCATTATAAATTTCTCAATCATTCGCCACAGGGCCCTTCCAACCACACTGGCCAACAGTGCCCCAACCAAGAAAACGACAACCAGCGCTATAAGAAAGCCTGCTATCGAACGCCATCCTTCGAGCCAGAATTTCTCCCATATCTGCCTTACCTCTTCGTCCTGATAGTTAAGGCCCTGAACTCGCATTGTTAGCCAAACCAAGCCGCGATTTATGTGGATACTGATATTCTCCTGAATGAACGTGTACCCCCAGACGAATATCCAGATTGTCAAAATGGTCGGCAGCAGAACTGCTAATCCACGCAGAAAATAGCTTTTCATATGTCTTGTAATACTCATATCTTCAGCACCGGGACTTATTTTTCGCCAGTTTACCAATCCTTGCTCTACTGATAGTGCTTATATAAAAGTATCTCACCAAGAGCGTTATAGCCTAATTTACGGACTTATTATAGTCAATAAAAAAGTCTTTCGGCAAATGTGCTCCAATCAAATGTATAACTGCTCCGGGCAGAGAGCCACACAACCAGACAAGTCGCTGGCATAATGCTAAAACCAATGCATGCTGGCTGGACACAGTGCATACTCGCATAAACATCACTTTCAGCCACCATTCCATTATTCCTGCGCCGCCCACGCTAATCGGCAATGCACCCAAAAGCCATGAAATAGGAAAAAAGATAAAGTAATACTTGATATGTGCGGTTATTCCTATACTTAAGCCAATCAGTACCATGCCGGTAATAAACACTGCTTGACAACAAAAGGTAAGCAGCAGCGCTCCAAAAAGGGCCGGTTTTTTACCCCAATACATCCGAATGGCATTGCGGACTTTTGCCAGAACTATTTCGCTGTGCTGATAAAATAAATTTAAGTAGCGGCGCACTATTGCCCGTCCTTGGGCACTGGCCACAAAGAAAATAATGATAATAGTAAAAACCGCCCCAATCCCAATAATGACCCATCGGTATTTAAATATATGCTGAAAAAAATTGATTCCGATGGAGGTAGATTCAAACTGCTCATTCCTACTTTCTACAGGAATAAACCAGTAGCAAAAAGAAGCCATGATGAGCATGCCTGCCAGTCCAATTACCCTATCAACGAAAACACTTAAAGCAGCTTCCACTTTTCTATCGGTGTGCTTTGTAACATACCATGCCCGAAGCAGATCTCCTCCTACCGAGCTGGGCAGGCAGTTATTGTAAAACAGCCCTAAAAAATGCAGTCTGACAGCCAGCCAAAAACCAATCTTAATTGATTGAGCCCTCAATAGCAATGACCACCTTGCCACGAAAATAAGCTGACTGACAATATAAATGCCCAAAGCAATTACAAAAATCCATAAATTCAATCCTAACAGGACATTGCTTATTTGTTTTAAATTCTCTCCTCTAAATGCTATGTACAATGCCGCCCCTGCTACGGCAAAACGTAGTAGATACAAAATATATTTGCTTCTCTTACCTTTTGATCCGGGCATTAAAGCATTTTGCCTTAAAAAACTTGTCCTCGCAGATAATAACGTGTAAAACTCTTACTGGCAAGATGCCGATAACAATAATTTAGGAGACGGGACAAGTGGCTACTAAGCATACTATAGAAGAAGGGTTGGAATTTATTCCAGAATTTGATGACAATGGGCTGATACCCGCTATAGCACAGGACGCAGAAACCGGACAAATATTGATGGTAGCTTTTATGAATCGAGAGGCACTTGAGCTGACAATTAAAACCGGCTATGCCGTGTACTTTAGCAGGTCGCGACAAAAATTATGGAAGAAAGGCCAAGACAGCGGCCACGTCCAAAAAGTAGAACAAATACTCGTCGATTGCGACCAAGACTGCCTTATTCTGAAAGTGCTCGTTGATTTCGGCCAATGTCATGTAGGTTACCAATCCTGTTTTTATCGGGCATTGATGAAGAGCACCACTAAACAGTTGGAGCTTATTGCAGAAAAAGTTTACAACCCAAAGGAGGTTTACAAAAAGCAAACTTGAATTTCCGGTATGGGACTATTTTTTTCTTGTTTTCCGCGTTACAATTTTGTATCATATACTAACCTAATATGTAGAGAAATGAGGAGCGGTAGCAATATTTTTCGTTTTTTTGGTTTTCACCTTTTTCACAAGTGTAAAGTGTGGGGAAGTATTGTCTTTAAATTCGGACCTTTTTTGATTTTGGGAGGATTTAGTGATGAAAAAATTTGAATTAAAGTTGTTTTTGTTTTGCGCTCTGGCTTTATTGTTTGGCCGTGCACCAGTTGCGCTGGGCATCGACTTCACTAATGACGACTGTGCAAACGCGATGCCTGTCGGCGATGTAACTAATCTGGCATTCGATACGGCTGAGGCTACCTTTGATGGTCCAGGCCTCTACATGGACAGTCCAAACATTTGGTACTGTTACACCGCCACATGTTCAGGTACCGCCACCATAGATTTATGTGGCAGCAGCTATGACACCAAGCTTGCTGTCTATAAAGGATGCAGCTGCAATCCATCGAGCAGCGATCTGATCATAGACAATGACGACTATTGTGAGTCGAGCTCGCAGGTCAGCTTCGCTGTGATCGCGGGCAATCAGTATCTAATTGAGGTCGGTGGATACAAGCAAGATGCCGGTCAAGGTATTATGACCATCACTTGCCAGGGACAGCAAACTCCGCCACAGCCACAGGCCGACGATTGTTCCAAAGCAAAACCGATTGGTGAGGTGAGTAATCTGCCTTTTGACACAACCCAGGCGACATTCGACGGCCCCGGCCTTTGTGTGACCAGCCCCAACATCTGGTACTGCTACACTGCTTCGTGTACAGGCCCAACTACTGTCAGCCTTTGCGGAAGCAGCTACGACACAAAGCTGGCTGTTTACCAGGGATGTCAGTGCTATCTAACAGCGCCAATATTAATAGGGTGCAACGACGACTATTGCGACTTGCAATCGGAGATCACATTCTATGCTACCGCTGGTGACCAGTATCTGATCGAGGTCGGAAGTTACCAGCAGGCAACTGGCCAGGGTGTACTGAGCATTAGCTGCGAGGGACAGCCCAGCGACCAGAAGCCGGGTAATGACAACAACAGTAGCGCCAAACCGGTCGGTGAGGTGACGGATATGGCTTTTGATACCACCAGTGCTACAGCCGACGGCCCCGGTATTTGTGTAATCAGCCCCAACATCTGGTTCTGCTATACCACTTCGTGTACAGGCTCAGCCACCGTCAGCCTCTGCGGAAGCAGCTACGACACAAAGCTGGCTGTTTATGATGGATGTCAGTCCAATCCAACAGCAGATAGATTGGTAGGGTGTAACGACGATTATTGCAACGCGCAATCGGAGATCACATTCGACGTGGCAGCCGGCAGTCAGTATTTAATCGAGGTTGGAGGTTACCAGCAGGCAACCGGCCAGGGTGTGCTGAGCATTAGCTGTGAGGGACAGCCCGGCGACCAGAAGCTGACCAATGACAATAGCAGTAGCGCCAAACCGGTCGGTGAGGTGACGGATATGGCTTTTGATACCACCAATGCGACAGCCGATGGCCCCGGTATTTGTATAATCAGCCCCAACATCTGGTTCTGCTATACCACTTCGTGTACAGGCTCAGCCACCGTCAGCCTCTGCGGAAGCAGCTACGACACAAAGCTGGCTGTTTATGATGGATGTCAGTCCAATCCAACAGCAGATAGATTGATAGAGTGTAACGATGACTACTGTAACACGCAATCGGAGATCACATTCGACGTGGCAGCCGGCAGTCAGTATTTAATCGAGGTTGGAGGTTACCAGCAGGCAACCGGCCAGGGTGTGCTGAGTATTAGCTGCGAGGGGGGACAAGCCCCTGCAGAATTAGATTTCGCAGATGCTCCGGACAGCACCAACAACTTCGGCAGAGTTATGACCGCATACAACTTAAAAACAGGCGGAACCGTCCAAGCCAATTTCCCCACCATATTCAACGATGGTAGCTTGGGACCTTATGGCCCGTTCCACCGACGATCTCGGGAATTGGCTCATCTGGGTAACAATGTTAGTCAGGAGGCTGAAGCCGACATCGGCGCAGACCAGGACGGGATCAATAATATAGACCCACCATCCAACTCAGCGAACAAAGACGGATATGATGA